>ENA-OVHB01000017-OVHB01000017.1-human-gut-metagenome-genome-assembly--contig:-NODE-17-length-136013-cov-15.798_pt1 | contig 136013 bp, 139 predicted proteins | sample MGYA00248677_ERZ507507 | MGnify/ENA primary metagenome ERZ507507 (study PRJEB26165, sample SAMN02676130) | human gut metagenome | isolation source: stool | host: Homo sapiens | place: USA | study: EMG...
GCTGACGGAGAAAAATTTATTATTTTTCATTGTCCTCTTGACGGGTAGCACACCAAAATGGCTTCTTCTGTCATTGACTCCATTTGTTTTGACAAAAGGCGTTCCGCATAGCCATCACCAAAAGTTCCTTCTTCTAATCCCGTATCTTCATCGTGAAAATATCTGCCTTCAAACGGATGCTTTGGATCATTTTTTGCAATACAAGTCGCATGGATTACCCCATTATCTGATGGTAAAAGTTTTGGTTGTTTCCAAGACAACACTTCAAATTCTTCACCATATTTTTCTTGTAAGTAGGTTTCAATTTTTATTGAAATCTCGTTTTTATGTCCGCAGCCACTTAATAGCCCTAAACAAAGTACACTTGCTATAATACTCAATACAATTTTTTTATATCGCATAATTGCCACCTCAATGTGATTTTATGATTTAACACAATTTTATAAACTAAAAATTGTTTGAATGGTATTTTTTCTGTGTTATTTATAATAGTAATACCAATTTCCACTATATTTTTCATCACATTCTTCTTGCGAGGCAAAATCACAATCTTTTATTCCTTGAATTGGATAATTAAGTTTTTTCAACTGTTCTTTATGATATAAATTTATTCTTTCAGTAAGTCCGCTTTGTCGTGCAGCTTTTAATTTTGCGTTTGTGCGAAAAATATAGGATACAAAATAATTTTCTGGCTGAATGTATGCTCCGAAATCAATGCTTTTGTCTATATCAGCAAAATGCATTTTAACATTGTCCATGCAACTTTTCATTATTTTCTTCCATTTCATTTCTTGTTCCATACTTATCATTTTCCACCTTTGTAAATTTGGATTTGTTTTATAATATTATACTTTATCCACATAAAGAATGGAAGAATTTTTCTTACTCCGCAGCCTAATAGAACGCTATTTTTTTATACTTATAGTCCCCTTCATTCATTTCTCTGATGTATTATTTACCCAGTCAATACATATACTACCCTAGAACCTTATAACCCTTTGTAAATCTCCTGTGGAAGATTCCTTCGGAAACAGTTGACTTTTTTACATTGGTTTGTTATATTAGGTTCAGTGATCGTGTTGCGGAAACTTGCGAAGCCCGTGACCGGGGGAGAGCCTGCGGGTCTCTCCCTCTTTTGCTATATAGGGGTGAATACTATGACGAAAAAAACATTTGCCAGCTTTGAGCAGCAAATACAACATTTAGAGGACAAAGGAATCATCATATCTGATCGTGCTTATGCAGAAGCCATGCTCAAGCAAATCGGATATTTCCCTTTGATTGGTGGGTATAAACACTTATTCCGAGTTCCTTTTACAAAAATATATAAAAAGGGAACAACATTCGAGGAAATTGTTGCCTTATATGAATTTGACTCTGATTTACGAGATTTATTCTTTAAATATTTACTCCAGATTGAACGTAACCTCCGTTCGCTTATCTCCTATTATTTTACAGAAAAGTATGGAGAATCACAGGACGCCTATCTGGATAGTTCAAACTATAATACGAACCGACGCAATCAAAAAGTAGTATCTCGATTAATTTCCACACTAAAGTATGCAACGAATACTACCGATTATGAATTTATCAATTACCAGCGGGACACTTATGGAAACATCCCCCTTTGGGTTTTAGTCTCTGTCCTTACGTTTGGTAATCTTTCTAAGATGTATAAGGTTTTTCCTCAATCGTTACAGTCAAAAATCTGTAAAAATTTTGGAATCATCAATCAAAAACAGATGGAGCAATTTCTATCTGTACTTACAAAATTCAGAAATGTATGCGCCCACAGCGAACGACTCTTTACATATCGCACACGAGATACGATTTCTGATTTACCACTGCATCGTAAACTATCTATCCCTATGCAGGGAAGCCAATATCAATACGGAAAAAATGATTTATTTGCAGTTGTCATTGCTTTTCGATATTTACTGCCCGACAAAGATTTCCGTCTTTTCAAAAAACGTCTGGCAAAGTCAATAGATGATGTATCAGAGAAACTGATCCACATAGAACATACTGATTTACTGGGAAAAATGGGATTCCCTGAAAACTGGAAAAACATTACCCGGTATCGCTTAACAAAATAAAAGCAAGGAAGATGGCACTATATAAAGTAACCATCCTCCTTGCTTTTATTGTTTTCTACGCTCCATATCCATCATCTGTTCCTGTGGCTGTTTCCCACTTCGCATTGCAATCGCAGCCTGCTTCTCCCGCAGTTTTTTCAATACGGAAGTCCTCTCTTTCTTCTTTTTCGGAGCTTTATTATTCATCAGACCATCAATCATATTGTAATTCTGTTCTTCTGTGATTTCCGCACTTCGCAGATACTCCCCATTTTCCTGTGCTTTCTGCCAGTTCTCAAGTTGTGGTTTTTCCGATTTTGTTATGGTCTCTATCTGCTTTGTTGGATGAAGATACCTCTGTATCTGTTCCAGCGTCTTATCATCAAACCCGCTGCTCTCCCGGACAACCAATTCTCCGCTATCCTTCACTACAATATAAGCGGCATCTGCTCCATACCGCTCACTCTGCATAAGGAAAAACACGTTGCCTTCTACTTTCGTCTCGTCGATTGCCAGCCAGTTTCCTTTCACCCCCTCCACCTGATAGTCCACAGTATCCATAGAAATCAAGGTACTGGAACCATTCAGGCGGATAAAATCCGGCACTTCCACCAACCGCTTACTATCCACATAAAATGAAGTGATTGCCCCCTCTTTATTTATTACGATCACATCACCTGTGCTAAGGGAATGATATCCTCGAAAAGTTTTAGGCGGCTGTCGCAAAAAACGTCTCCAGATTGTTTCCGCAGTATCTCCTGGCAAAATTCCTGTGTGAAATACCTGTTCATAGTTTTCTGCCCGGACAGCAATCTTCTTCTCTTTTAACTCCTGATAGCGACGGAAACAAAGATCTTTCGTCTCCGCCCCTCTTTTCAACTGATAAATTGCATAGTGGTTTCGTATCATACGCTCTCCTCCGGTTCCTGTTTATAACTCTCCAAGTCCAGACTAAGGTATTCTGCTTCTGAAATCTGCTTCAGCTTGTTTAGTGTATTGATTGCAAGCGGAAATACCTCGTCATCATCCTGCACATGAGGAAGAATCTCCTCAATCTGATCCATCGTTCTCCTTCGGGTTCCCCCGTCAAACATTGCCATGACCAATAATTCATCATTTTCAAATACAATCTTACTCATAATTCCATATCCCCCTTCTTTTTGCTCTGGGACCGTTCTGGGCGTTTCGGTTCTGTCTGCTGTGCCTTTAATCTTTCCTGTCTTTCTTTCAACGCTTTTAAAACAGACTCTTTCTTACTTTCTCTTTGCGGCTGTTCCTGTCTCTGCTCCATCCCCTTTTCGGCTTGTGCTTCTTTGATCGGATACCACAGCTTAACGCCTCGTTGTTCCATTTCTTTTACTGCCTGCTGTACCAATGGGTGATTCTTCATATAAGGAATCCCCTCCAATGTCTCCATATCAATCTGATCACTGCGCATCAATGGATATTCTCCGGCATACAAGCTATCCTCCTGCAAGCAAATCCCAATTCCTTTTCCACCGTTCATGCGGTCAGATGGAATCCGTTTATAAATGTCAAAGGCTTCATCAATCGTTAAATCCGCATGATATTCCCCTAAGACGGAAAATTCCATACATTCTGCCACATAATAAGTCAGTGAAGGCTCTGCCTGTTGTTCCTTTTCGGCATTCTCTACACATTCCATAAGTTCCTCAAAATCCATAACTTTACAATCGTGGATAGAAATTCCCTCTTCCGCCAATAAGTCTCCTGTGGCTTCTTCAATCGTAAACTCTGGATCGTCATATACACCGCCATCCTTTTCCAGATAATCTTTTCATCATTGATATACTCAGCTTCCGGCACAGGTAAATTCAACATATCCGAAGTCTGGATATCAGCGCTCTCCTTAAATAAAGAAATGAGTTCCGGTAGATTAAAAAAGCGGGCAAACCTTGTTTTTGCACGATACCCAGTCCCTTCCGGTGCAAATTTTACTATACTTATTGTCGTTTCAAAAACATATGTCCAAACTACTTTCTTACTAAAAAAAGCCTAGAAGAGACATTTTCTCTTCTAAGCCTTTATACTTTATCACAGAATACTTTTTGCTTTTATTTTTCCTCATGGTCATGAGGCTTTTTCGCTTAAATCGTGTCTTATAAACTATCCAATTTTTCTTTACGTGCTACCTGAATAGTTTCTGATACCTTCTGAATTCGTACCTTTGTATATGGATGTCTTAAATTTAATGACATATACATTTCTCCCTAAGTTAATCCTATTATATATCTTTCAATTCCACATTATAAATTGAAAAGAACGCAAAGCAGAAAGAAATTATAGTTAATATCATCGAAAATGGGGAATTTCCTGTCTTTTAATCGGATATGAAAACATCAAATTCATCGTCTTATTTTTATATGCACTTACAATAAATGTGGATAGCATAACTCCCGTAAAAATCAAATATGCCATATTTGTAAATAGTTCAATCGGTGCAGAAATCATATCTGCCCCCGGAGCAGCGTCTAACGTACCGTCTGGATCATTTGCAATCCCTAAGAAAGCCAGTGAAAAAATAAACACTCCTAATAATAACTCAACTTCATATTACCGGATTTTTACTTTTTGTCTTTATATCCATTCTTTATTATATCAGTTATTAAATATATAAACGCAGGAATCAAGATTATAAGCGGAATAACCGTTCCTGCTGGCTTAGGTAAAACCAATGCCAATATTGCTGCAATTGCAATCAAAATTAAAATTGTGTTTTTCTTCATTTTCATCACCCTTGTTGTTTTTTTATTCTATATCAACTTTCCTTAATTAGAAATACGCCTAATAAAAGAAAAAATTTCCATATTTGTCATTTTTTAAGACAAGAAATTCTTTTCCCCAGGGATAAAAAATGCAACCCGGCATTTTAATCTGCAATTCCCGTTTTCCTCCTTGCATTTTTCTTTTTTCCTGCTTTATATACCGCTGTTATGACAGTGCTTTTTCAGCAAGTCTTGTTTCTCCCCAAGGTGTTTTCAACATAGTGTTATTCCCAATGATTCCTGCCCGGACAATCTCTATAGGTTCTTCCAGTTCAGAAATTCTGATGCCGTTGATACAGGCATTCGACTGAAACTCCTCAAACTCCTCGAATACCTGATCCTGAAATACAAAGGAAATATTTTCTTTTCGCTCTTCTGCTTCCGGAGGAACCACACAGGACCCCATAAGATATACCCCTTCCTGATAATGAAATTCTATCAGGGTAAAAGACATTCCTCCATCATAATCCGATCGGATGATCTCCATTACCTCTTTTCCCATAATCCATAATGGTTTTTGTTCTTTCTTTTTAAATCCAAACATAAATTGTTCCTTTCCCCATTTTTATCTTTTATATCTTTCTCCTTAGCAAAGGATGCCCTCCTTCTTCTCCTAAATATCCCAAGGTCGTTTTATACCCTGGAAATTAGGATATTTCCATAGAAACAAGAAGCGGAAGAATAAGCACTACTTATTTCTCTGTACTGGAAGTTTCCTGTTTTTTCTTTTTGGACTTTGGGGCTGGTAATTCATCGTACATAGCACGAAACAAGCCTGTCAAAAATTCCTTACTATCTACTTCATCGACCAACAACATTTCTTTTGCTCCCTCATAGGGTGATTCATACGTAACTGTCGACACATAACTAATTGCTGATTTCACTGGCTTAACAAGTAATCTATCATCATAGATACCGCCTACCATCTTGCCACAATAATAAATAATAAATTCTCCCATCATAGCTCGATAAGTAATTTCTTCTAACTCGGATAGTTGTCCTAAAATAAACTCTAAGTATTCCTTGCTTGATGCCATATTTCCACCCCTAAATTCAAATTGTTGCTATCATTATACCTCATCAACTTAAAGAATACAATTTTTCTAAGATACATAAAGTTTTTCTAAATCACTACAGTGAAAAAATTGTGAAATCATCCATCAAAAGTAGATGGAAAAATTTTATCGATATTTACAAAATTTAAAAATGGATGTATCCACAGCAAACGGCTCTTATAATTTATTTAATACATATTCTGCTCTTCTTTTTTCCACTTTTTATAATTATACATAGCCTGGATCAGCAGTATCATTGCAAAAGCAACTGCAACTAAAAATGTCCAAATAGTTGACCAGAATGTGATGTAAAAACAAAGAACAATGAAAATGGCTATTGGGATCATCCACAGTGTTCGAATAAGTTTTCTTCTATAACTTAATTTCCAATAACACAGCTCTATTCCTTTATCAACTTTTTCGTGCTTCTCCCATTTCTTCGACATTAATGCAGAAGTAATTATTGCTGTAATCCCAGGAAACAAAATAAGTATTAATTCCAATGCAACCCCTCCTCGTACATTTTGCTTATTAGGCGTTTGCGAAATAGCATTTTTTCTCCATTAGAATCTCATATCAGCATTGACAAAATTATTCTGTTCTCTTTTGTCAAAAATAAGATTGAAAACCTGTTTTGCAATTACCTATTTGTTTATTATACTTTTTTTGTGTAAAATTTTTGCATCAAATCACATAAAAATGCGTAAAATTTTCTTGTTTTGAATTGATTTATAGACATATGTTATTTTTACTTCGTAACATAAAATTTAATACATTTCTATAAAGACTCCTACCATTTTACTGGAATCTATAGATTAGTCCCGCACGATTTTCAAGCATTCAAAACTATCCGGAATTGGTGGTACGCACGAATAAGCACTTAATTCAACTGCCTTTATTTTAATTACTCCATCAGAGCATAGCCATTCACAATTTACTAATTTTTATAATTCTGCAGGCGAAATAGCTGTGCAAAGTACAATTCTATCTCCTGCAATGGAATCCTTTTTCAGAAAGTTCTGCATCACTTCCAGATTTTTAGCGTATTCTTCTGGAAGTTCCTACAAAATCTTGCTACAATTTAAGAAATGATCTGAAACGAACAGGCAGGGAGGAACAGACAATGTTAGAAAATTCACTGGCGGAAAAACTGATTGAACAGGTTACCAAATATACCAGCTATAATGTTAACATCATGAATGAGCAGGGAGTAATCATTGCCAGCCGCAATCCCGAGAGAATCGGAAAGTTTCATGAAGTTGCATGGCAGATCGTACATGGAACAAGTGATATTATGGTGACGGAAAATGACAATGAATACCCAGGTGTGTTAAGTGGAATTAATATGGTAATCGATATTGAAGGAAAGCGGGAGGGAGTAGTCGGTGTAACGGGAAATCCGGAAGAAATTCGTCCCATTGCCTTAATCATCAAAATGGCAATTGAAACACTGATCAAATATGAGAATCAAAAGATGCAGGCATTTCGAAGACAAACGAGAAAAGACCGTTTTATGGAAATGCTGACACAAAAGCAATATCGCGCTCCACAGGATATTCAGAAACTGGCATCTGAATTGAATTACAGGGAGGATTTGGTTCGGATTCCGATTCTTTGTCACCTGCAGTCACCTCTACATCAGAATGCCTTTTTATCGTCCATAAAAAACAGTCCGGCACATCTGACACAAGACATCAGTTTCAAAATCGAAGATCGTTATATTCTAATCTTCAAAACATTGAAAGAGGAGCACCTGTTTTCTGATTATAAGTTTTTACTGGCAGACTATTTGAAAAGTACACTAAAATGGATGCGTGAAGAAGGGATTGTGTGCACGTTTTATATAGGAACATTTCAGACCAGTTTTTCGCAGTATTATTATGCGTACCAGCACTGTAAATGGTTGGAAAGACATGCTTCGGGAGAGCATCAGGCCTTTTATTTTTATGATTTTACCGGAGAATATCTGATGTCTTGTATTCCACGTCAGGAACTGCAGCAGATATTTAATGTGTTTGCAAAGGAACTGCCAGATGAATTTCAGAAAAATTATATTGAAATTGTAGGCAGCCTGATTGGAAATAATTTTAACATCCAGAATGCAGCAAAACAGTGTTTTATGCATAAGAATACATTTACTTACCGTTACAATAAAATCCGGGATATTTTGCGCGTGGATCACCAGCGTTCGATGTCAGATACATGGATGCTGATCAGTTTGTATCTGTATCTGAATCCATAGAACGTGTGTTTTGTGTGCGGGATACAAAATATAAAAGAAGTTTTGGTCAGCTTCTTCTGAATTTTTAGAAAATCTTCTGCTACAATGAATACAATAAAATAAAAGCAAAAAACAAAGGGGGATTTATTATGACAGGATTACCACTCATCATCGCTTTTATTATTGCAATTGTAGTTATGATTGTAGCTATTTCCAAATTTAAGATTCATCCGTTCTTATCTATTATGGGTGTTTCTTTGATTCTGGGATTGGTTGCAGGGATTCCGCTAGTGGATCAGACGGCAACGGACGGAACCGTTACCAGTGGGTTAGCGACCGTGATTGGAGCTGGATTTTCCGGTACATTTACCAGCATTGGTATTGTGATCATTCTTGGAGCACTGATCGGAAGTATTCTGGAAGAAACAGGTGCAGCACTGAAGCTTGCAGATATGGTCATTCATCTGGTTGGAAAAAATCACCCGGAATTGGCTATGGAGCTGATGGGATGGGTTGTTTCCATTCCTGTATTTTGTGATTCTGGATTTGTTATCTTAAATCCAATCCGAAAAGCATTGGTAAACCGAACAGGTGTATCCTCTGTTGCAATGTCAGTTGCACTTTCTTGTGGCCTGTATGTCTCACATGTATTTATTCCGCCGACACCAGGACCGATTGCTGCGGCATCAACTCTTGGAATCGGGGACAATCTACTGATGGTGATGGGAATCGGTGCACTTTGTTCCGTACTTCCATTGATTGCTGGATATTTCTTTGCAAAATACATCGGTAAAAAAGTAAAAGCAGACGACGAAGCAAACTGCAATGATGTAAAAAAATCTTATGAAGAGTTGGTTGCCGAATATGGAAAACTTCCAAATGGATTTGTTGCACTTGCACCGATTTTAGTACCGATTTTGTTAATGGCTGCAAGTTCTATTGCATCTATGGCAGGCTGGTCCGGAGCTGCAAATGATATTCTGAAGTTTTTAGGAACGCCGATCATTGCACTTGCCGTTGGTACGATTTTTGGAGTAATCCAGCTTGTTGGAGCACAGCGGATTGACAAATTCTATAATTTGACAAACGAAACATTAAAAACAGTAGGTCCTATTCTGTTTGTAACGGCAGCAGGTGGTGTTCTTGGAAAAGTGATTGCTTCTACAAGTATGATTGAGTACATTACACAAAATGCAGAGTTGCTTGAGACGATTGGTATTTTCTTCCCGTTCATTCTGGCAGCAATCTTAAAGAGTGCACAGGGATCTTCGACTGTTGCATTGACTACAACCGCAGGAATTGTAGCACCAATCTTGCCTGTACTTGGACTGGATTCTCCAATTCGGGCAACACTTGCAGTGATGGCAATCGGCGCTGGTGCTATGACAGTTTCTCATGCAAACGATTCCTATTTCTGGGTTGTTACAAATTTTGGCGCAATGACTCCGGAAAAAGGATACAAAACACAGACCATGGCAACATTGGTACTTGGAATTGCCGGCATGATTGAAATCTTTGTACTTTCACTCTTCCTTCACTAAAAAGATACTCTATAAAAAGGGAGGCTGATTATTATGAAATTTTTATTTGCATCGGATTCTTTTAAAGGCACGTTATCTTCTGCACGCATTGCAGAGTTACTTACGACAGCTGCTAAAGAATCGTTTCCAGATTGTATCTGCACAAGTGTCGAAACTGCAGATGGTGGAGAAGGAACGACGGACGCTGTTCTGTGTGCAGTGAAAGGCGAAAGGATTCCTCTGACTGTATGCGGGCCTCTCTGGAAACCTACGGACTGTTTCTATGGAAAGTTGGATGAAAATCGGGCGATTATGGAAATGGCAGCCGCATCCGGTCTTCCACTACTTTCAGAAGCAGAAAGAAATCCGGCAAAAACAACGACATACGGAACCGGAGAAATGATCCGAGATGCTTTAAACCATGGTTTTCGAGATATTTCCATTGCAATTGGCGGATCTGCCACAAACGATGGCGGCATGGGATGTATGTGTGCACTAGGCGTCCGCTTTTTGGATGAAAATGGAAAGGAATTAGAAGGTTGTGGAGAAAATCTAAGTAAGATTTCCAGAATCGATTTTTCTGAATTGGATCCAAGAGTTTCAAAAACAAAATTTACCGTTATGTGTGATGTCAACAATCCACTTTGCGGTGAAAATGGAGCAACTTATACATTTGGCCCTCAAAAAGGAGGAAGTCCAGAACTTTTAAATGAATTAGAAAGCGGAATGCTTCACTATCGGGAGCTTCTTTTGAAAGTGTTCCAGGTAGATGTCAATGAAATTCCAGGTGCTGGTGCAGCCGGTGGACTTGGTGCAGCCCTGGTCGTATTTTTGAATGCAACATTAAAATCCGGAATTGAGACGGTATTAGATCTGGTTGATTTTGACAGTCGTCTGCAGGGCGTTTCTCTTGTGGTTACCGGAGAGGGGCGGACGGACTGGCAGTCTGCTTTTGGAAAAGTTCTCCACGGAGTCGGAATGCGCAGCAAAAAATATGGGATTCCTGTTGTGGCGCTTGTAGGTTCCATGGGACAGGGGGCAGAAAAAATCTACGAGTCAGGAATCGACTCAATCCTGACTACAGTCAATGCCCCCATGGAACTGCATACAGCGCTGGAACAGGCGGAAGAATTGTATCTAAATGCAGCGAGACGTCTGTTTCGTATGCTGAAAGCAGGAAGTCAAATGCAGGAAACAAAGTAGAATCCCTAATAAGGACAGGAGTTTTCCGACATTGGCACCCGGTGCATGGTAGGAAATTTCAATCCGATGATTTCCTTTGTTTAAAGGGAATCCAAGAAATGCGGTATTGACTTTTTCACAGGAGATATTCCTTCCATCTACCAGAACTTCAAAATGAGTATCATAAGGAATGGTCGTGATAAAATAACCATCTGATTTTGTCGTGACTGTTCCTTTGATTTTATCTCCGCTGGAAGTTTGTCGATTTATTTGAAATTCAGACTGATACAGTGTATTTTCCGTATTGAACGATGCCCAGGATCCCAGAAAGATTTTCAGATCAGAAAGCTGATAATCTCCCGTTCCAAGAGTCAGCGCAATGTCCTTCTGACCTTTTCTGAGCGGAACTGCATAAGTAAAAGTTTCATTGTGGTTATAATAAATGTGGGATCTGGCACTTAATTTGTTCCGTTCTTTTTCCAGGGTAATGGATACATCAGAAGACGGATTCTGATTTTTAATCCGAAACTGCAGAAATAAAATGTCCTCCCGGTGGTCTTGGTTCTTCTTGCCGGGAAATAATTCTGTCAAATGTAGTCGGACTGTTTCGGGCTGCTGTAGATCAGCCGTTATGGCATCCTTCGTTTGGATAAGAACGTTGCCATCTTTTCTTAACTTTGGGAATTTCAGAGTCCCCGGTGTGATTTTCAGACTGTCGGAAGTCGGTTTCTCCTGCTTTCCGCCCTCTTCTATCACTGCGTAATCCAACAAGGTTGTCTGATTATATGGAAAGCCTAATGTTTCATAGTTTTTTTGATTCAATAACCGATTCGTTGCATATGCGATCGGCGATACACGATCGTTTTGAAGTATCTTTGTGTTTCCCACGATCCCCATTTTTTCATATCCGGGAATTTCTTCTTGACTGATCAGATATTTAACTCCCATAAACCGTTGATAAACTGGGTTTCTGGAAGCTGGCTGCATCAGAAAATTCCGGTAAGGTTCTTCCAGTTCAAAAGTTTCTGTACGAAATTTCTGATACGCTTCATTGTATACAGAAGAATATATAGAACTGCTGTGCTGTCCGATAGTTTGAATACGGTTCAGATTTGCAAATCCCTCCTGATTTGTTCCAAGTTGTTCCATTCGGCAGAAAGTATCGTTCGAGTCTACAAATTCGATTGCTTTTTTTGTATCATGAGTAGTTATCTTTTGATAAAAATCTACATCCAGCATATATCCCGCTTGTGTCTGAAAGAAATAATCATAGATGCTGAGAAACAGAAGCGCCGGAATGAAAAGGCATAAAATTCCCGTATACTGTAAGAATCTTTTGCACCCCCGGGTATGCAATCGGTGGATTTTGTAAAAAAGCAGATAACAGAACATCATAAAAATGGCATCAAGGAATAAAAGAACTCGACTGAATTTTGGCATGGAACTTGTATCTCCGATCAGTATCAGAACAGCCGTCAGAAGATACGGTAGAATTCCATGTCGGAATGGTCGGAATTCTTTTTGCTGTTTTTGGATATAATACGCAATCAGGTAACAGAAAAGCGGCAAAAATGGAATCAAAACCTTATCCCGGATGTATAATCCACCATTGAGGAGATACGAAAATAAAGGTATCGTCAAAATGAAAATCAACCCCCATGCAAGAATCCGCTCTCCTTTTCGTTTCCATGTAATTCCGGCAAGCAAAGCTGTCACAGCCAGTGTGGTCAGACCAATGCCATACGGGTGATACAAAACCGCAGAAAGTTTGATAGAAGGAATCAAAAGAGACAAAAGCGTTGTATCTCTGTTTTCGCCTCTTCCTCCTGTCAAAGCCATTGCAGTCGGCATCAAAAAGAAGGCACTCAGCAGAATTGCAAGCAGTGTGGGGTACAAAAAACGAATCCCATCTCGGAAAAAACGCCAAAGGTGGAGGTCTTCTTCTGATAAATCCTGCAGCAGAAAGTATCGATGCATCCCATATAAAATCAAAACCAGAATTCCTCCGACACTGAAATAAAAGCTGGTCAGGATCATGAAAAATACACTCAGTATATAGAGAAACGAACTCCCCTTTTCGAGAAAAGAATCTACGCCCCAGAGTCCCATACATAAAAATGGCATATAGTTTACAAACATAATCTGGTTATAAGACTGAAAAATCATAGGTGCTGCCAGCAGAAACAGACAGGCCGTCAGAAAACAGATGATGGGGGAAAATCCTCTTTTTTTCAGCCAGCAGTAAAACAAAATTATGGATGCGGTAAGACAGACAAAGGATGCAGCAATCAGATAATCACTCATTTTTACAAAGGGCAACAGGTACGAAAGCCAGAAAACAGGACTGTACAATCCGTAATAAGCAAAATGATAGATGTTTTGTCCGCCTCCTATATCAAGGGCAAATTCCGGAAAAAAATCTCCCGTATCGTAAAATTGCTGCCGGAAATAGTCCGGAAATACGCTGTGCTGGCTGATCCAATCTACTTTAGAACCAAACACCCCATATTTTCCACAAAATAACCAGCAAAAAAGCAGAGTCAAAAAAATGAAAAGAATGGAAACCCGTAATTGTGTATATCTGTTCTTCATATGTTCTCCTTTTCACTGGAATCTTTTAAAATAAAGATCGGGCGATGCTTTGTCTCCAGGTATGTTTTGGACAGATATTGCCCAACAATTCCCGTACACAAAAGCTGCACTCCGCTTACCATAAATATGATACAGGTAAGCGAAGGCCAGCCAGACACAGGATCGCCCCAGATCAATGTCCTTATGATAATCACCACGATCATGACAAATGAAATCAGACAAAATAAAAGTCCAAGTACAGATGCCAGTGATAGCGGAGCTACCGAAAATCCAGTGATTCCTTCCATTGAATAGACAAACAGTTTTTTCAAAGACCATTTTGTTTCGCCTGCAGAACGTTCAATATTTTCGTATTCCAACCATTTTGTGCGAAATCCTACCCATTCAAAAATACCTTTCGAAAATCGGTTGTATTCACTCATTTCCAAAACTGCATCTACCATGTTCCGCTTCATAAGACGAAAATCCCTGGCACCACGCATAATTTCTGTTTTTGAAATCCGGTTGATGATTTTATAGAAACTGTCAGATAAAAAAGAACGTATTTGGGGTTCTCCGGTGCGGTCTGATCGTCTGGTTGCAACACTGTCATACTCCTCTTCTATCAGGATTTTGTACATTTCTGGCAAAAGTGACGGTGGATCCTGCAGATCTACATCCATAACTGCAACATAATCGCCGCTTGCCTTGGAAAGCCCCGCATAAATAGCCGCTTCTTTTCCAAAATTACGGGAAAAAGAAAGATATTTACAGCGCGGATCTTTTTGATGCAGTTGTTTCATTTCAAGCAAGGTATGATCGCTGGATCCATCATCAATAAATAGAAGCTCAAAATCAACGGGATTCATCTGTTTCATGACAGGCAGCATTGCCTGATAATATACAGGGAGCGTCTCTTCTTCGTTAAAACAGGGAATGATTATGGTAATTCTATGTGCTTTCATGATTTTATCCACCTCCTGAAAACTATTATGCCGCTCCTTTCTTAAAAAATTCCCAAAGCAAATCTTAAACTTTATTAATTATTATGAATGATTGAAATGAAAAAACCGGCAGATTATCTCTGCCGGCAGTGTCTGCTAATCCACTCTTAAATTATGAACGAATAAAATTTGTTTTGATCTTCTCCTCTGCTGCCGGTTTTGGAACTCCGGCATTTTTTCCGGCTTCCAGACAGTGCAGGATCCATGCCATATTTTTCCCGAGAACATGCATGATCTGAAGACCTTCCTTGTCCTGCATCACTTCATCCGGTGTGTTGCCATGAACCATATTCCAATAGTTCGAAGAAACAACCGGCATCTGGTGAAATGAAAAATATTTTAAGAGAACATCCAGTGTTGCTGTCGTACCTGCACGTCTTGCAGATGCAATTGCAGCCGCAGGCTTCAGAAGCATATCCTTTCCGGCAATGGAACAAAACTTATCCATAAATTCCACGATCTGTCCAGATGGAGATGCCCAGTATACAGGAGAACCAACGATCAGAGCATCTGCTTCCTTCATTTTTTCAGCAGCGGCCTTTACATTTTCAAGCGCCGGATCTCCTGCCGGAAAGATTTCACTTTCAATCCCATTCTCTTTTAATGCCTCCGCAATCCGGCCAAGTGCAGTATACGTACATCCATCTTTTCTGGGGCTTCCGTTTAACATCAAAACTTTCATTTACAATTCCTTCTTTCTTTTTCCTTCTAGTAAATATTATAGCGCAGAAGGAACATTTATGTAACTACGAAAAACAGTTTTGAAAAAGAATCCTATTCTTCTTCATGGTTTGCAGCATACTTTTTGCCAGCAATGATCAAACCTGCAAAATACAAAGCAGTCAGAATCCCTGCGATTATGTATGCGACTGTCATCGGAAGACTAAACCCGATTTTTTGACTCAAAATGAAAGAAGATATAATGAACATATAAAAACTTCCCGGAATTAGGGCAATCAGGTAAATCCCTTTTTTTGCACCTTTTTTTGCCATCAGATAAATGGTGATTGCAGCAAACGCAAATACGCCGATAGTCTGATTGCTCCATGCAAAGTATCTCCAAAGGATATTAAATCCTTCTGCATTCATTTTTGCAAAAACAAGAATCAAAATAACTGGAATAAAAATTCCCAATGTCACAAGTACACGATTTTTTCTTGTTTTCTGATCAATGTGCAAGTAATCTGCCACCATCAGACGGCAGGAACGAAGGGCGGTATCTCCGGATGTAATTGGAAGAACAATCACACCGAGGATTGCCATGATTCCTCCCACAGGACCAAGCAGGCCTTTTGCAACTTCGCCAACTGCTGCAGTAGCTCCTGCAGTAGAACCGCTGTTGTAAAGTCCCATAGCTGCAGCTGCCCAGATCATTGCGATCAGGCCTTCCAGGATCATCATTCCATAAAAGACTGTGCGTCCTTCTTTTTCATGTTCAACAGAACGTCCAATTAAAGTACACTGTGTAGAGTGAAATCCGGATGTAATTCCACAGGCTACTGTTACGAAAAAGACAGGGATGAATTTTGTTCCCACTCCTGAATTTCCTTGTGCATCAAAAATTGGATATACATCAAAAATTCCTTTGAGACCGTGGCTAAAATCAATATTGTCAAGCTGATACCCCTGAATAAAGATTCCTGCAAATACTCCGATTGCTGATAAAAGCAAAATCGCACCGAAAATCGGATAAATCTTTCCGATGATCTTATCAATCGGGAACAACGTGGCCACCAGATAGTAAAGCAAGATCACTCCGTAAATTACCCATGTCCATACATTGACATCCTGAAATCCGCAAATTTGTCCTGCGAATAGATCTCCCGGGGTATAGGTGAAAACAGCACCAACAAGAAGCATCAGAAAACAAAGGAAAATATTATACACCTGATAGGTTTTATTTCCCAGAAATTTCCGGATGATTCCCGGCATTTGTGCACCATTCTGGCGAAGTGACATCATTCCGCTTAAATAGTCATGTGTTGCACCGCTGATCACACATCCGATTGGAATGGTAATAAATGCGATTGGTCCAAACAAGATCCCCTGAATCGGCCCAAAAATCGGACCAGTACCTGCGATATTTAAGAGGTTGATCAATGCGTTTTTCCACTTATTCATAGGAACATAATCAATACCGTCTTTCATTCGTACGGCTGGAGTCTCGCGATCGTCAGGTTTAAAGACATGCTCTACAAATTTCCCGTACAGCCAGCCTCCAAGTAAAAGTATTACAAGCCCTGTTATAAAAGTTGCCATAAAATTTTCATCTCCCATTTCTTTGTAATAGAGTGCACTCTGTTTTATAGATATTTTATACTTTTTTAATAAATTGTCAATAGGTTTTGCACTGTTTTCTTTATTTTTTTAAAGAACTGGCAAATTAACGCTTTAGCTTAATAAACTTTCAAAAGTAAAAAAGACAGGATTGCCATCTCTTTCAACGGCTGTCCTGTCTGTTTCTGTTTACATCAGTTTTCTGAATAAGTTTTTCAGATCTTCTACACTGGCATCTTTTGGATTGCCAGGTGCACATGCATCTGCGTGTGCAGATTCGGCAAGGAACGGAAGATCTTCTTCTTTGAGTGCTTCCAGCTTTGTTGGGATTCCTACATCTACAGAAAGTTTCTGTACTGCATCCACAGCAGCTTTTCTGTACTCGTCAGCAGACATCTCATCTACACCTTTCACGCCCATAGCACGTGCGATTTCGCGATATTTTTCTCCGGAGCAATCTGCATTGTATTCCATAACAATCGGAAGCATCATCGCACATGCGACACCATGCGGCGTATCATAAACAGCTCCTAATGTATGTGCCATGGAATGCGCAATTCCAAGGCCGACATTGGAAAATCCCATCCCTGCGATATACTGTCCGAGGGCCATTCCTTCCCGTCCTTCTTTTTCATTTGCTACTGCACTTCTTAAAGATCTGGAAATGATCTCGATTGCTTTTAAGTGGAACATGTCTGTCATCTCCCATGCTCCTTTGGTTGTATAACCTTCGATGGCATGTGTCAGTGCATCCATACCGGTAGAGGCAGTCAGTCCCTTTGGCATAGAGGACATCATATCCGGATCAACGATCGCAATGATCGGCATATCATGCGGATCCACACAGACAAATTTTCTTTTTCTTTCCACATCTGTGATCACATAGTTGATGGTAACTTCTGCAGCTGTTCCTGCAGTTGTCGGAACGGCAATGATTGGAATACAGGGTTTTGTTGTAGGCGCCACACCCTCCAGACTTCTTACGTCTTCAAATTCCGGATTTGCAATGATAATACCGATTGCCTTTGCGGTATCCATAGAAGAACCGCCGCCAATTGCAACAATGTAATCTGCTTTGGCAGCTTTGAATGCGGCAACACCATTCTGTACATTTTCGATGGTCGGGTTTGCTTTGATGTCAGAATAAATTTCATAAGCAAGCCCAGCTTTGTCAAGAACGTCTGTCACCTTTCCTGTGACTCCGAATTTGATCAGATCCGGATCCGAGCAGACGAATGCTTTTTTGAAAGCTCTTGCCTTTGCTTCTGCTGCAATTTCCTGGATTGCTCCTGCCCCATGATAAGATGTTTCGTTCAGCATAATTCTATTTGCCATTTGTATCACTCTCCTTTGTTTTGATTTTAACAATTTTTCACAAAAATAGAAAGTGACAAACTGTCAAATTTGTCACTTTACAATAGATTTAATGCCTTAAATACTTCCATTAGTTCCAGAGGCATAGCATCAACCAGAGAGCGTGCAATTTCTTCTGGAGTTCCTTTCAGCTTTCCAAGAACCCACTGTACAGTCATATAGATGGAACCCTGACAATACATTTCCAGTAGGAAACGCAAATGCTCTGAAATTTTCTCTCCGGTCTTCTGTTCAATCTGGTCTGTATAAAATTGAAGGATCAGATGAAAGTCGTGATCCCGCAGGCAGTTCTGATCATCATTCTTAAAGGCAGTACGAAAAAACAGGTTCTCCTGCTGGATATAATAAAATTTATTGACAAGTCCTTCGTAGATTGTTTCGCTCTCTCCCATGTACTCGAAAGATTTCAAAAGAATCTTATCAAAATACCAGTTGATCAAATCGTATTTGTCCTGAAAGTTTCGGTAAAAGGTCTGCCTTGTTGTACCGCATACTTCAACAATTTCTTTTACTGTGATTTTTTCTACCGGCGCATATTTCATACATTCTTTCATCGCTTCCGAAAGCCGGTATTTCATACGTTCCGGCTCCTTGGAAGGTTCTTTGGTATTCTGTAGTTTTTCCATGCGTGTTTCAGCTCTGTGATTTTTATCATTTATAAAGACAGTTTATCATGAAGGCAGTGTGGAAACAATACAGATGTGTGTGAAAGCGGCTGTAATTCATAAATTTGATGGATACGATCATACCAACAGTTGTGGATCCCTGTGCAAATTTTGTGGACAGATAACAGACGATTCCGATATAGACAGCAATAGTTCCCGTCAGGATTTTTGTCTTGATCCTGACATTCTGTTCTTTCAGATAGCTGTCCAGATATTTTGGATATGCACCGCGCACCTGAACATCTGCAAAGAAATAGTTTTTCTGTTCTGCCTGCATTGCTGCCAGTACATCCTCCGGCTTTGGTGTCAGCGGGTATGTCGGCATTGCCAGAATCATGCAGCCAACCTGACTGTCCGGCATAATCTCATGCGCCAGCTTTACTGCTTTTGCTGATGCAACCAGTTCATGATGGATTGCCTGATACAGCTCCTGCTTTGTGAGCTGTTCCTTTGGAGTCAGGATTCCACCGCTGATCAGAGGCTGATGCAGCACAGAATTGATTTCATTAGAAGTAAGCCAGTACTTTACTTTTCCTTTGTAGCGTTCAAAGATTACTTTACAGAAATGCATATAAAAGTCGATGAGCTTTCGGCTCCTCCATCCGTCATACTCTCTTGCAAGATGCAATGGAGTCTCGTAATGGGAAATCGTCACCAATGGCTCAATACCATACTTTTTGCACTCATTCAGTACATCATCATAGAAGTGAAGTCCTTTTTCATTTGGCTCTTTGTCATTTCCATTTGGGAAAATTCTGGACCATGCAATAGAAAATCGAAACACCTTAAATCCCATCTCTGCAAGCATGGCAATATCTTCTTTGTAACGATGGTAAAAATCGACTGCCACAAGCTTCATGTTGTCCGCTGTAGGTTCTTCTGTAGGTGCCCCCTTGATTCCCTTTGGCATGATATCCTGAATGGACAGCCCTTTTCCATCCTCCAAATACACTCCTTCACACTGGTTGGCTGCCACTGCGCCGCCCCATAAAAAATCCTTTGGAAATATTACTCGATTCATCTCTTTTTTATCCTTTCTCTATTTTTTGACTGTTAAAATTGCATCTCCTGCTTTTACCGGACCGAATTCTTTTTGTACCACGATTTCTGAAAAATCATCTGCGTTTGTAATAAGAACCGGTGTAATGACATCATGTGTTTTCTGGATTTCCTGCAGATCAAATGTAATCAGCGGATCACCTTTTTTCACCAGATCCCCCTGAGAAATATGCACCTCAAAATGAGTTCCGCCCAAATTTACCGTTTCCAGTCCTACATGGATCAAAAGCTCCATTCCCTGATCGTCTGTCAGTCCAATTGCATGTTTTGTATCAAAAAGAGCGGACACTACTCCGTCAAAAGGCGCATAGACGATTCCTTCTTTTGGAAGAATTGCAATTCCTTTTCCAAGTATCTCTTCTGAAAATGTGGGATCATTGACGTCTTTTAGAGATTTGAGTTCTCCTGTCAGCGGACTGAAAACAGTTTGTCCCAAAATAGAATGCTCTGCGTTTTCCTTTTGCTTTGGTTCGCACCCAAACAGCAGGATACTTCCGATTGTTCCTGTAATCGTCACTGCTGCTCCTGTGGCACAGGCTGGAAATGAACCCGGATTTTCCACAGATATGGAATTTACCACGGAGATCAGTCCCGGAAGTCCTGCATACACATACTGTGTTGCTCCCAGTATCGCAGCGATTGCACTTCCGATTGCAGCCCAGATACAGCCATAAATAAACGGTTTCTTTCTCGGCAGTGTGATCCCATAGATTACCGGTTCTGTAATTCCGAAAATTCCTGTGATTCCGGCGGACAGTGCATCTGTTCTCAGCTGCTTGTCTTTTGCTTTTAAAAATACTCCAAATGCAGCTGCCATCTGTGAAATTACAGCAATCTGAATAAAAATCTGCAGTGTGTCCTGTCCGTTCTGCGCAAAATTGGCAATTACAATCGGAACCATCCCCCAGTGAATGCCAAAGATTACGATCACCTGCCACACCCCGCCGACAACTGCACCTGCGATCGGAGGCGCCATCTGATACAGAAGATTGTATCCGGCGGCAACTCCATTGGACAGCCACTGGATCAATGGACCGATCACAACGATGGTCAGTGGAACCAGCGCTGCCAGGCAGATAAGCGGAGTAAATAAGGATTTGATCAATTCCGGCAAATGTTTATTTAGAAATTTCTCCAGCTTGGACAGCAGTGCAACTAAAATCAAAGGCGGCAGTACAGAAGAGCTATAGGTGATTTCCGTCAGGTTTACAAAAAGAAAACGGATATTCTCTCCTTCTGCGATTTTTCCTGCCATTTCTGTCCACACAGGATTTACAAGTGCCAGACAGCAGGCGGCCGCAATATATGGATTGCAGTGAAAATGCTTTGATGCGGAAATCGCAAGCAGTACCGGCAAAAAGGTAAACGGCGTCCAGCTGATAAAATTAAAAACCTGATAGACTCCGGTTTCTGTCACGGATGGTACTGCCATTGTAAGAATGATCAGCAATCCCTGTAAAAGTCCTCTGGCTGCAAGGACATAACAGACAGGTGCAAATATTCCTGATATCATCTGAAGCAGGCGGTTTAACAGGTTTTCTTTTGGGCGTTCTTCCTGTTCTGTTTTTTGTTTGTTTCAAGTTCTGCCGAAACTGCCTCGAATACATCTCCCACATGATTTCCTATCACGACTTGAAACTGTCCCTGTTTCTGTACAACCGTGATCACGCCGGGCAGGGCTTTGATTTTTCCCTCTGCCTGTCCGGGTGTATTTTTCAAAACCAGACGGAGTCTGGTCGCGCACCGTTGTGCACTGGCAATATTGTCTGCACGGTCTGCAAGACGAATGATATCATGTTCCAGCTTTTGATAATCTTTTACTGCTTCTGCCATTTTTCCCTCTCCTTTTCTTTACGCATTCAATCCTGCCTCGTATCCTTCCCGGATTCCAAGATATCCGTTTTTCACCCCATTGGCATCTCCCACTTTTAATACTTTGCAGGAAACATGTTCCATGGAATCCAGAAGGGTTCTGTCTGTTTTCACGCCGACTGCAATAATAACCGTATCAATATTTTCAAGTACAAATCTTTCCCCGTCTTTTTCTGCGGTTACCGTATGATCTCCGATTTCCAAAAGTTTTGTAGAAGTATGAATCTGAACTCCGTTTTGGAAAAACCGCTCTTTCATGTATTTTGTTGGAGCTGCTTCTCCATCTTTCATAATCTGCGGAAGCATTTCTATAATGGTTACCTGTTCACATTGCTGACCGAGCATATCGGCAGTTTCAGCTCCTACGAGACCGCCGCCGATGACTACAACACGATTGCCCGGCTCTGTTTTTCCAAGGAGTACATCATGAGCAGCTACGACAAAATTCTGATCTGCACCTTGAATCGGCGGAATAAACGGTCTGCTTCCGGTTGCGATGATGACCGTATCCGGTTCATAGAGTTTGATCAGTTCTGCATCGACGGTTGTATTCAGAAGGATCTGTACATGCATTTTCTCCAGCATACTCTTCTGCCAGCACAAAAACGAAGTAAACTCGCTTTTTCCGATCGGAACCGATGCGGGAATCCACTGTCCGCCCAATCGGTTATTTTTTTCGATCAAAGTGACTTTATGTCCCTTTAACGCTGCCGAGATCGCAGCCTCACATCCTGCAATACCACCGCCTATAACGAGGACCTGTTTTGCCTTTTCGGCAAGAGTCAAATCATATTCATCTTCCATTCCGGTAAGCGGATTTACCAGGCAGCGGATACCGTTTCCTTTTCCGTTCTCTCCGATACAGCCCTGCAGACAGCCGATACAACGGATCACTTCGTCTCCCCGTCCTTTCAGAACCTTGTTTGGCAGTTCTGGATCCGCCAGGGAGGCTCTTGCCATGGTCACAAGATCTGCCTTTTTGGACTGGAGAACACTTTCCGCAATCTCTACATCATTGATTCGTCCTACAGCGATAACAGGAATCTGAACTGCTTTTTTCATTTCTGCGGCATGTTCCACATAACCCGCCCACGGAAATACGGAGGGCGGAATGATCGTGTGCGTGGATGCGTATACGCCCTGGGAACAGTGAATACAGTCTGCGCCCGCTTCTTCCATCAACCTTGCGATGACCTTTGACTCTTCGATATCCAGCCCACCCGGCACATATTCTACAGAAGAGATCCGATACAACACCGGATAGTCTTTTCCGCATTTTTCTTTGATGTTCCGAATAATCTCCATGCCAAATCTTGCACGATTGCGGATCGTTCCGCCATATTCGTCGCTTCGTTTGTTAGAAAACGGGGATGCGAAAGCGCCTGCCAGATATCCGTGCGCTCCATGCACTTCTACTGCATCAAATCCGGCTGCTTTGGCTCTTTTTGCACAGTCACCGAATTGCTCTACCAGAGTATGGATTTCCGGGATCGTCAATTCTCTGGGTGTTTCCGGCATACTTGGCTCCCGGACTGCAGAAGGGGCTACGGGCTGCACTCCGGTCACGGCACTGCTTGTCTCTCTTCCGGCATGATAAATCTGAGCTGCGATTTTTCCGCCTGCGGCGTGAACGCGTTCGGTCAGCTTCCGATGGCTTTCAATCTGCCCATCCACCTTTTGCTTTGTGTTCGTGATAAGCAATAAATTTTTCGGTTGCCTTTCCGTCCGGTGTACAATAATTGGTCACCATGGCTGATACGACCATCCTGTTTTTCAGTTCCAGACCATTGATCTTCATAGGTTCAAAAACTTTCATGTTTGTCATCCTTTCTATTTCCTTGAATCTTTCTGATTTATACTATAAAAGTTCCTTCTGAATAGTTCCCCCTCATATGAGGGAAAAGAACGATTTTTTTCTTCTTTTTTCTTGACTCACAGGACCGATGGAAATTAGAATAAAATAAACAGATCTTAAGAACCGCTGAAAGGATGAAAAAAATGGCTGATATTGAACCGCATATCATTCCGAGTATTTATCTGGCAAATTATCTGAATGATTTTGAGGATGTAATCTTAAATTATGAGGTGCAAAAGACGCAGATCAGAAAAGGCAGTTATCTGACACAATATGGAGTGATCAATAACACTGCTTACTATATCAAAAACGGAATTGTCCATCTTTCACTTGGGCATGAACAGGGGAAGAAGTCTCTGAATATGTTTGGCCCCGGGACTATTTTCCCGGTAGGCGTCGAGATTCATGAATTTCGTGTGGAATATGAAATGATCATACAGGCACTGACAGACTGTGAGGTATACAAGATGTCGTATCCCACTTTGAAAAAGATAGCAACAGAAAACGGAACCTTTGCCGGGGAGCTGCTTCGTGAGAATTGTGATTTTATCGGATATATGTTCTTTGACAGTATCAATCAGACATTTGAACCATGTCTGGCTAGAATTTGCGATATCTTATACCTCTATCTTACAAAAGTCCACCCGCTCTCTGCGAAAATCCCGCTGTCGCAGTCAGAACTTGCCAGCATTGCGGGAGCGTCCACTGCCCAGATGGAGCGCTCGATTCGGATCCTGAAAAAAGAAGGGATCTTAGATACCTCCCGAAAACAAATAGAGATACTTGATGAAGAAAAATTACTGGCGCACTGTACGCTTGGAATGAGAAGCAACATTATCTGATTTTCTAATAAAATAGCTATGATTCAAACAATTTGAATCATAGCTATTTTAAAAAAGATTTGTCAAGAGCGAATGGGATATAATTTTACACCAATCCCCATCTATTCATAATATTTTCCAGTTCCAAGAATGGTACCAAACAACCCGAATACCCAAATCAAAGTAACCGCTTTTTGAGACGATTCCCACAAGCCTGCCGTAACCAGGAGAAAGCTGACAACAGGAAATAGGATCATGGATCCCAGCATCCAGTATCGGCAGCATTTTACAATATACGGCCAGTTACTGTTGTGAATCCGAATAAACGGAATATTCATTCGGAAGACCCCGTCGGACACATAATGAAGTTCATTTTCATCATAATAAGTCGGAAGCTGTTCTTTTGCAAATAAGCAGAACCATGCACCAAATAAGGCAAATAAAGCTTCTAAAACAAAGATGTCCTTCTGGATCAGATTTACATCCTGCCATATTAAAATTCCGAATTCCAATATGCTGAATCCCAGGACAAACAAATACCACATTTTGTGAAAACCAGAATGTACGTGTTTTTGATTGTCTGACAAATGAATGGTTTTTCCCAGCAGTTCATCCATCTCCTGCGGCTCAAGTGCGGCATGAATCCGCTCACCTTTTAGCAGCTCTGCGACTGTTACTCCCAGGATATCTGCCAGAGGTTCCAATAAGGCGATATCTGGGAGACTCAGTCCACGTTCCCATTTTGATATCGCCTTATCAGAAAGAAACAGTTTTTCTGCCAGTTCCTTCTGTGTGTAACCTTTTTCTTTCCTCAGCGCTGCTACGAATCCCCCAAACTTTTGATTGTCAATTTCATACATGAAAAACATCACTCCTTATTGTTTTGATGCTTTCAGTATAAAGAATGCCTGAATTTTTGGCAATCGACTGTCGGTAGAATCGCATATTTCTGCTGTTTAAAACATAATGTCCCTTAAAATATCATGATCTCTCAGCAGTTTTTCAATCACAGTTCCTTTTACGATCCGTATCAATGGCTTTTTCAATGCATTGAGCGGTCCCGGCAGTTCAATCTCCAGCGGAGATCTTCCGTCCATCAATTTAACGGAGCTGTCTAAAAGTTCTCGTACATCATACACACTGCCCCACACTTCCGGAACCCCGCGGTCTACACCGAGCAGTCCATAGACAGCTTCCATTGCTGTGCGGACAGAATATTCTGTCGTAAATACGGTATCTCTCGGCGTATCTGCAAACTGTCCGAGAAATGCGAAATTGATGCAGCCATCCGGAATGACATCCGGCCGGTCTCCTTTTTTTCTCGGCATAAAGAATGCTGTAATATAAGGCATCATCGTCGGTACACAAAGTGCACTGTTTTTTGCGAGTTCCGGAATCTCATTTGTCGGCACACCGATGTGATACAGCCATTCTGCCGTAATCTCCTCTCCGGTACAGTCTTTCATCGGTTTTTTAATATAATCTCCAGGAACATCCGTGAAAAGTCCATAAACCCAGACGCATACTTTTTCCGGATCCTGCTGTTTGAACTGTCCCTGACGGTTGATTGTCCAGCTCATCAGCCACTTGGAGTCTTTACAGCTTACAATTCCTCCGGTCACAACGTTTCCACTGCGTGGATCCCGTTTGCAGATGTTTGTAATATAAGGAATAATCTTATCATCCAGCGTTGTGATCGTAGCAGATTCCCAGTTAGTCTTTGAAATATCAGAGCAGAACTTCTCCGGATGTCCAAAGGCCGGATCCTGTCTGGCAATATTTTTCCAGAGTGACCAACAGCCGCTTGTACGGACTTCTGCATCTCCGTTCGGTGCGTGATGATGATCTCCGTAGACAGTGCCTTCTGTACAGCTTCCGTTTGTCACAAATACCAGATCTTTCTCAGTCAGAAGGATTCCTTTCTCCACACCATTGACTTTGCATTCAATGGCCGAAGCTACCTTCTTTCCGTCTTTTCTTTCAAATACGACGTTCGTCACTTCGGTATGAAACTGAAAATCAACACCCGCTGCTTCCAGATATTTCTGCATAGGAAGAATCAGAGATTCATATTGATTGTATCTTGTGAATTTCAAAGCGCTGAAATCCGGCAGTCCTGCAATATGATGAATGAATCTCTGGAAATACAGCTTCATCTCCAGTGCACTGTGCCAGTTTTCAAAAGCAAACATCGTTCTCCAGTAAAGCCAGAATGTAGAGTCAAAGACTTCTTCATCAAAAACATCCTCGATCGTCTTGTCATACAGATCTTCATCCGGAGTCAGGAACAGCTTCATGATCTCCATGCAGCCCTTCTGGCTTAAATTAAATTTGCCGTCTGTATGGGCATCTTCTCCGCGATTGACAGTTGCCCGGCAAAGAGAGTAATTCGGATCGTGCTTGTTCAGCCAGTAAAACTCATCCAGAACGGATGCATTCGGCACTTCCAACGACGGGATACTGCGGAACAGATCCCACAGACATTCGAAATGATTTTCCATCTCACGTCCTCCGCGCATCACGTAACCTCTGGTCGGATCGAAGATACCGTCACATGCGCCTCCTGCAATATCCATTGCTTCCAGGATATGGATATGATCTCCCGGCATTTGTCCGTCTCTTACCAGGAAGCAGGCAGCTGCAAGAGAGGCGAGCCCGCTTCCTACGATATAAGCACTCTTCTCTTCCACCCCCTCCGGTTTTTCCGGTCTGGCAAATGCTTCATAATTTCCATTTGAATAATAGATTCCTTTTTTATTTTTCACCTGTTTTCCGCGTTCTGTGTTCCGGTAATCCTGATACCGGGCATCCATCTGTGCCTTCTTTTGCTTTTTCTGAGATTTTTTCTTCATATATGTGGCAGCTCCTGCACCTGCAGCGATCGCAGCAATTCCAATCCCAACGTGTTTTTTTGCCATAGTAATGACCACCTTTCCAGAAATGTCGTCCGATTCAGATCGGATATCTTTGTTTCTGCCCATATACTATGATTTTTATTCATGAAATTCAATTTACAAATCAGGACGTTTGATAAAATTTTTATCACGGATCGGTTTTTGATAAAAAATTCTGGACGGAATTCGTAATACTGCCATGCAACGTCAGCGCCATATTGTCTACAATTTCACTGTAGTCCTCCTTCATGCCCTGTTTGATCCAGTCCAGCATGATTCCTACAAAACTATATTTGTAAAAATTTGCGATAAATTCTTTCTGTTCCTCCCGAATCTGCATTCCGGCTGTTTTTTCTTCCACAACTGCTTTCAGCAGATCATAGGTCAGATGAAACAGATAATTTTCAATCTGTTCTCTGCTGACAGAATGGTATGCATTGAGAATAAACGGCTTGTTTTCCAAAACTGCTTCAAAAATCTGCAGGATGCCTTCCTGCCATGTATCATAGGTCTTTTTCCCCTGCAGCGCTCTTTTTGCATCCTCCAGACAGGACCACTCAACCAGATCGTAAATATCTTTAAAGTGATAATAAAAAGCCATCCTGCTGATTCCGCAATCCAATGTAATATCAGAAATCGTAATCTTGTCCAGAGGTTTCTGAAGCATTACTTTCTTTAAAGATGCTTCCAGGTTCTGTTTCGTTGTGTTGGACATGAAATCCCTCCTTATCATGCGTTCCTTCCAATAGCATACAGGATAAACATGAACTTTACGTGAATTTTTTTCAATTATTTTCCCGAAAACTCTGTACAGTCAGATTCCGGTATGCTATACTCTACCTCGCATTTATCAAATCAGAGGTGGATTTTGCCCTCTGGACTGGTTCGTGAACTTCCCAGTATAAAAAACCAAGTATCTCGTAAGGTGGTCTTTGGCCACGGAATAAAAAGTAAAGGAGATTGGAGAATGAATGCAAAAAAAGTCATCATTGACTGCGATCCCGGGATCGATGACGCACTCGCCCTGATGCTGGCGCTGCGATCACCGGAACTTGAGATTTTAGGGATCACAGTTGTCTCTGGAAATGTACCGGCAAAAAAAGGCGCGGCAAATGCGCAAAAAGTTCTGCACTGGATGAACCAACCGGACATTCCTGTTTATCTTGGAGAAGAACTGCCGCTTGTCCGTCCTTATGTGGATGCTATGGATACCCACGGAGAAGACGGTCTCGGCGAATCTCATTACCCCGAAATCACAAATGGAACAATCAATACGGATGGTGTGGGCTTTCTTGCCCGTACACTGCATGAAGCTGCCCAAAAGGAGGAGCCGGTTTCGATCATTGCGCTGGGACCTCTGACAAACCTGGCCAGACTGGTTCAAAATGATCCTGAAAGTCTTGCCGGTCTTGGAGAACTGATCAGTATGGGTGGCAGCTGCCAGAGCCATGGAAACTGCTCTCCGGTGGCAGAGTACAACTACTGGTGTGATCCGCATGCCGCAGAAATTGTATATCGTGCATTTGAAGAACTGCCTGTTTTACAGGACAAACAGATTCACATGGTGGGACTGGATGTGACAAGAAAAATCGTCCTGACTCCTGACATTTTAGAATACATGTGTTGTGTGAATCCGCAGATGGGGGAACGTATCCGAAATATTACCCGGTTCTATTTTGATTTTCACTGGAAACAGGAAGGAATCATCGGCTGTGTCATCAATGATCCGCTTGCAGTCGCTTACTTTATCGACCGTACTCTCTGCAGCGGAATGGAAGCCTGTACGAGAATTGCAACGGAAGGTCTGTGCATCGGACAGAGCGTTGTAGACAGATTTGACTTCTGGAAAGGACACAAAAACAGCTATATTCTGACCAGGACATCTCCATTGTCATTTATGCAGATGTTTTTTAACAGAGTTCTTGGGGTACCAGAGAAAACAAGCCTGCCCATGCTGGAACAGATCATGAAAGGAGACGTATTATGAGAAAATTTTCAACCAATAAACTTTGTATCCTCGCCCTTTGTTCGGTGATCAACCTGATCGGAGGTCAGATCGCACTGCTGCTTCGCTTTCCGATTTATCTGGATTCTTTTGGAACGGTATTTGCGGCCGCTGTGATGGGGCCTTTTTATGGAATGATTCCCGGAATCGTCAGTAATCTGATCGGAGGCGTGACAACCGATATTTACGCGCTTTATTACCTTCCGGTCCAGATGATCACCGGATGTATGGCCGGTTTTGTTTTCCGGAAAATGCCGCCTCATGACGGAAAAGATCTGGGAAAAATCCTGTTTGGAGCCGGAATGATCAGTATTCCGGGAACGCTGGTCAGCTCTTCGATTACTGCGATCGTATTCGGTGGAATCACCTCGTCCGGATCGACACTTCTGGTGCAGCTGTTCCATCATCTTGGTCTGGGGCTGACTGCAAGTGTATGCATGGTTCAGGGATTGACCGACTATGCAGACAGAGCCATCGTTCTGGCACTGACAGCCGTACTTCTGGCACTGCTTCCTTCTTCCGTTAAAGCAGCAGTAAATAAGTAAGGAGAATATACATGGAAAGATACAATAAGATCACAAATAAAAATCCGCGGGAAATCGTGCTGTTAAAAGGCAGACCTTGCGCCTGGGGAAAATGTCGTTTCTGCGATTATATTGAGGATAATTCACGGGATGTTCAGGAAATGAACGCCCTGAATCAGGAAGTCCTCTCCCATGTCACCGGAGAACTCGGTGTATTGGAAGTCATCAATTCGGGGAGCTGTTTTGAGCTTCCCGAGGAAACTCTGAAAATGATCAAAGAAATTATTGCGGAAAAGCAGATCCACCGTCTGTTTTTTGAATCCCACTGGATGTACCGGAAACATCTGCAGAAAATGCGGGATTATATGGAAATTCCCATTACTTTTAAAATTGGTGTGGAAACATTTGATAAAACCTTCCGGGAGGAGTATTTAAATAAGCATGCAGATTTTGACTCTCCGGAAGAAGTCCGCAAATACTTTGACTCACCCTGCCTGATGGTCGGCATCAAAGGCCAGACAAAAGAAATGATCGATTATGATATCCGGATGTTAAAGACACATTTTGAATTGGGAACTGTCAATGTGTTTACGAACAACAGCACGGACGTCAAACGGGATCAGGAACTGGTTGACTGGTTTATGCAAAAATATGCCGACCTTCTGGAAGATCCGTCTGTGGAAGTCCTGTATGAAAAAACCGATTTCGGTGTGGGGGATTGATTTGCTTTTGTTTTCCTGTTACTTTGCATTCCACTGTCCGATCACTTCATTGACAGTCGAAACAGTTACAAACACGTCCTTTTTTGTGGTGTGCAGATAGTTGAGAAGCAGCCGGTACTCCTGCTGTGCAAGAATCGTCACAAGCTCTGTACGGTGTTTTTCATCATAGGCGCCCTGGGCGACATAGAGGGTGGCACCGCGTTTCAGATCATGGATGATATAATTCTGAATTTCCTTATAATCATCAGAAATGATGCACACCCGTTTTCGCTTATTAAATCCATCAATAAAATAATCCACAGCCATACCGTTTGCATACGTTCCAAGCAGACTGACAATGAGTGTCGGTACGTCATACACCAGGATAGATGTCATTGCTGTTACAAATCCGGACAGCATAACAGCTTTTCCAAGTTCCATGTGTGCAAATTTATTGAGAATTTTTGCCACAATATCTAACCCGCCGGAAGAGGCATTGACATGAAACAACATGGCCTGTCCAAGCGCTACGATCAGAGTATACGTAACAAGATCAAATACCTGATTGCCTGTAACGGATTCTGTGACCGGAATCAATCGTTCAAAGATCCAGAGAAAGATTGGAAGCAGGATCGAAGTGTAAATTGTCTTCGCCCCAAAATCCTTCCCAATCAGCAAAAATCCGATCACAAGCAAAATGGCATTTAGAAAGAACGTAAGGATCGACATGGAAATCCCGGTGAGCTGGGAAAATACCAGCGCCAGACCGGAAATACTTCCCATGACGATTTTACTGGGAACCATAAAAAAATAAACGGCTGCCGATACAATCAGCATGGCAAATGTGATCACTGCAAATTCCCGGACTGTGTTTTTTAATTTCATGCTGTTACATCTCCTGCGTAAAAAATATTATAATTTCGTAAAACTCCACAAATTCTCAATCTGTGGTTCCAGTGTCGCATAATCCCAGGTACGGCTGCTTCGTTCTTTACTGTTTGAATCATGCACCTGAATCTTACCGTCTGCCATGCCTGTCAGCACGATAAAATGTCCGTCTGTTGTGAAATCGCCCTGCTTCATACTGCAGATGATCGGATGTCCTGCATTCAATTCTTCTGTGACAGAGCTTTCTGACAATGCAATCTCTGTTCCTGCTACTCTAAAATTCAAAGCGGCTTCCGTCATCAGACTCCAGCTGCTTCCGGAGCCTGCCACATAATATCCGTTGGCGTCTGCATAGGATGCGATCTTATACGGGGTAATACTGTTATCTCCGGTGAGTCCTGCAGCTACCATAGCAAGCGCTGTCGGACCACATCCACTGTTCGCTATGATTCCATCTCCATAATGAATATACCCCCACCGTTCATCCCACTGGATCAAGAGCGGAATCTCACCTTCGTTTACTTCTCCGATGGATTCAGCAGGTGCCTCATCTTTCTTCTCCGGATAATCTGCCACGAAATCTGTTGTCTCTGCATTTTTTGCCAGAAGCTCCAGCATACTCACCGGATAATTGCGGGAATCTGCAAGAATCTTTTGTACTTTTTTATCTTCTTTTGCACGATCAGAGAGTTTCTGCTGAAATTCTGCTGATAAGGTGCCGTCACTGCATACGAAATCATAGACCGGAGTCTGCGTATTTTCCGCTTCAGTTTGATCTTCCTTTTGAGCCGTATTATCAGTCTGCGTCTTTGTCTGCTTTTTTTTCTGCGAATCTTCTTTTGACAGCTGTCCTGCGATCCACCGTCCTGCAAGTGCCAGCAAAGCGAGCAAAATCAGGATACAGATCGTTCGTTCTACCAGAACGACCTTTTTTCTGTCAAATCTTCTTTTTCTTCTTTGGTATGCCATAGTTCAACCTCCGGTAACAGAATACCACATTCCTACAATGCTTTCCATACCTGAATTAATTCTTCTTTCATTTCCTTCGGTGTAATCTGCTTCTCAATCTCATTTAAAATCCTGCCGCTGTTGACTTCTGCCACCTCGATCTTGCCATAATCCATCCAGACAAAACAGGCAAAACAAAGGATGGAAAGTCCCAGACGAAACAAAAAAGAGTGATCCTCTGCTGCATCGTCCTCTGTGACAGAAGTTGTAAGATTTCCATATCTCGGATGAATCACAGGCGTGCTTCTGCCTGTCTCATGATAAAGTCTGCGTGTCTGTCTGAGTAGTTCTCTTCTGCGTGCTTCTGAATCATTCATATCGATTTCCTCCTGTAAAAAAGACATATGACGGGCTTCTTACTCCCATCATATGTCTTTTTTTTAAGAACTAGAACTTATCTGTCTGCCAGTTCTTTTACGATATCTTCCCATGTGACACCGCGTTCCACCATGAGTACCATGGCATGATACAGAAAATCAGAAATCTCATATTTGATCTCTTCCGGGTTCGGATTCTTGGCAGCGATCACGATCTCTGTTGCTTCCTCTCCCACCTTTTTCAGAATCTTGTCAATCCCCTTATCAAACAGGTAGTTGGTATAAGATCCTTCCTTCGGATGCTGCTTTCTGTCTGCGATCGTTGCATATACAGATTCAAAAACCTGAAGCGGATTTTTAGAATCGTACTCATTTCCTACAATCTGCCGATAAAAGCAAGTATGATTTCCGGTATGGCAGGCCGCTCCGATCTGCTCTACCTTGGCCAGCAACGTATCGTTGTCACAGTCGGCTGACAGCGCCTTTACATACTGATAATGTCCGGAGGTTTCTCCTTTTACCCAGCGGCACTGTCTGCTTCTGCTGTAATAGGTCATTTTTCCAGATTTGAGTGTATGCTCAAATGCTTCTTCATTCATGTAGGCCATCATCAGAACCTCGTTGGTCTTATAATCCTGTACAACAACTGGAAGAAGTCCGTCCGTATTCAGCGTGAAATCAGAAAAACTCATCGTACTTTCCAGAGAAGTCATCTGAATTCCTTCGGAAATGCAATGATTTTTGAATGCATCGATATCAAGTGCAGGTTCGCTGATCAGCATACCAGAAACGCCCTTGACACCCTTGCATTTTAAGATTTTTAAAATCTCTTCCTGCTCCATGGTATCTGTTAGAACAACGCACGGAATCTCTGTGATATTCATCACAGAAAGCAGATCCAGGCGATGCATGAAAATAATTTCGGAACTGAATTTGTCGATCAGATGCTGCTGTTTGAACAAGGCATCAAAATCATTTAAAGATACTGCGATCCGTTCTTTTCCAAATCGTTTGGATACTTCTTCGATCAGTTCAAACGACAGCGGTTTAGAAAAATTCAGGATTGCCCGTTTTGCACCGGTGTACAGAATCTTTTTCACGTCTTCCTGTCTGCGTACATTTCCGCCTGCAACCATTGGAATACTGATGGCACGATTCACTTTTTTCATCAGATCGATTGCTTCATCATGCTCGTCATCCGTATTGGACAGATCGAATACGATCAGCTCATCTGCCCCTTTGTCACAGTACTGCTTTGCAAGCCCGATCACATCGTCTGAGACGACTTCTTTATCATCAAACCATTTTATTGCTTTTCCCTTGTAAATAAAGATACAGGGGATCAATCTTTTATAACTCATCGTTTTGTTCTCCTTTATAAGCTGCCTTTCGTAGACCATACCCCGTTCATACGTGGTTCCTCCATGGTTGCCATATCCAGAGCCTTTCCAAATGCCTTGAACAAGGCTTCTGCCATATGGTGATTGTTCCCTCCGTCTACGATCTTTAAATGCAGGTTCATCGCTGCGCTGTAAGAGACTGCATAAAAGAATTCACGGATCATCTCTGTATCCAGATTTCCCAGTTTTTCCACTGTAAACTCTGCCTGATAATTCAGGTAAGGGCGACCGGATAAGTCTACTGCACACATGGCGAGTGTCTCGTCCATAGGAAGCAGAAAGCTTCCGTAACGCTTGATCCCTTTTTTTTCTCCCAGTGCTGCTGCGATTGCCTGCCCCAGTACGATCCCGGTATCCTCGATCGTATGATGGGAATCCACCTCCAGATCTCCTGTTACGTGCACCTTCAGATCAAACAGACCATGTCTGGCAAATCCATTCAGCATATGATCAAAAAACGGAATTCCGGTTGCAATCTCATTTTCCCCGGTTCCATCCAGATTGATCGTCAGAGAAATGTCCGTCTCTTTTGTTTTTCGTTCGATTGTTGCTGCGCGCTGTTCCATTTTTAATCCCTCTTTTCAAAGCGGACATGGATGGAGTTTGCATGTGCCGTAAGCTGTTCTGCTTTTGCAAACTGCTCGATGTCCTGATGTACGGTCTCCAGTGCTTCTTTTGAGTAAGAAATAATGCTGGATTTTTTCAAAAAGTCATCTACAGACAACGGAGAGAAGAATTTGGCAGTCCCGTTTGTCGGAAGGACATGATTTGGTCCTGCAAAATAATCTCCAAGAGGCTCACTGCTGTATTCTCCGATAAAGATGGCACCCGCATTGCGAATCTTGGTCATCACGGTAAATGCATCTTTTGTCACGATTTCCAGATGCTCAGATGCGATTTCGTTTGCAGCGTCGATCGCGTCATCCAGCGTCTCGGCGATCAGAATATGCCCATAGTTATCCAGAGATTTCTGAATGATCTCGCCTCTGGAGAGCTCTTTTACAAATCCGTCCACTTCCCGGGATACTTCTTCTGCCAGTTCTTCACTGGTCGTCACAAGAATTGCAGATGCCAGCTCATCATGTTCTGCCTGGGACAGAAGATCCGCTGCCACGTAACGTGGATTGGCAGTCTCGTCTGCAAGAACAAGGATCTCACTCGGTCCTGCGATCGAATCAATGCTGACATGACCGTACACTGCTTTTTTGGCAAGTGCTACATAGATATTGCCCGGTCCCACAATCTTATCCACTTTCGGGATGCTCTCGGTTCCATAAGCAAGTGCTGCGATTGCCTGTGCACCGCCCACTTTATAGACTGCATCCACACCCGCTTCCTTTGCCGCAACCAGCGTTGCCGGATTGACTTTACCGTCTTTTCCCGGCGGCGTGACCATAATGATCTCATCCACACCAGCCACTTTTGCGGGAACGATATTCATCAGAACAGAAGACGGATAAACAGCCTTTCCTCCCGGTACATACACACCAACCCTTTGAAGCGGCGTCACTTTCTGTCCCAGGATCGTACCGTCCGGTTTGCTGTCAAACCAACTGTACTGCATCTGTTTTGCATGATAGGATTCGATATTTTTCAGTGATTTTCGGATGACATTCAGAAGAGAGGAATCCACCTGGGAATAGGCTTTTTGAATCTCTTCTTCTGTTACCTGAATATTATCCGCATTAAGTGCTGCACCGTCAAATTTTTCCGTATAAGCGAACACGGCTTCGTCACGTCTGTTTTTTACTTCATCCAGAATCTCGCGGACACTTGCTTCATACGTTCCATAACTGTTGGGACTTCTTTTGAGCAGATCTTCGAGCAGATTTTTTCTGGTTGTTTCATCTAATCGTTCAATTCTCATACTGTTTCCCCCTCCAAAAGATTTCGGATCCTTCCGATCAGATCACGGATCCGGTCATTCTCCATCCGCATGCTGACCGGATTTACAATCATGCGCGCAGAAAGCGGACACACTTCTTCAAGCACCGTCAGTCCGTTTTCCTTTAAGGTAGAGCCCGTCTCCACAATATCAACGATCACTTCAGAAAGCCCGACGATCGGTGCCAGCTCAATGGAGCCGTTCATCTTGATGATCTCTACGGTCTGATGCTTCTTATTATAAAAATAGTCCTTTGCAATCTTTGGGTATTTGGTTGCCACGCGGATCACCTCACGATGCTCCAAAAGCTCTTTGGCATCCTGTGGTCCGCATACACACATTCTGCAGGAGCCGAATCCAAGATCCAGTACCTCGTGTACGTTGCGTCCTTCTTCCACAATCGTATCCTTGCCGACAACTCCGATATCTGCTGCTCCATATTCGACATAAGTCGGAACATCCGGTCCTTTTGCGAGGAAAAACTTTAATTTTAATTCTTCATTGACAAACACCAGTTTTCTGGAATCCTTCTCTTTCATTTCTTCACAGGTGATTCCAAGCTGTTCCAGCATCTCCAGTGTTTTACTTGCCAGGCGTCCCTTGGTCAGGGCAAAGGTTAAATATTTCATCTGTTCTCCCTCGCTTTCGCTTTTTTTCTGGCATTTACCTTCTTTTCTTCTCCGGTAGAGAGGTTTACCATGTCAATCGTCAGATTCTCGTTCAAATACAGCATGCTGACCGCATGTGTCCGTTTCCCGTAAGCGATAAAGGTCTCTTTTGAATCTTCCTCAGTCCGTTTCAAAAGTTCCATGTATTTTCCTTTTTCACGGAAATCTTTTGCCAGTGCAATGGCCCATTTTTCTGTGGCATCGGTATACACGATGAGATTGTTGTGCCCGGTCTCCACAGTGATCTTCTGTCTGGACAGAGCGTTTTGCAGTTCATCAATGATAATGGCAAATCCGATCGACGGCGTCTGCTTTCCGAACTTTTCCAGAAGATGGTCATAACGTCCGCCTGTCACAATGGCATCACCGGTTCCGTAAGTATAGACCCGAAATACAATCCCGGTATAGTATCCATAATGACCGCTCATACTCAGATCAAAAGTCACATAATCATCAGCACCATACAATGCAAGCAATTTGTAAATCTTCAAAAGCCGTCCCACCGCTTGTTTTGCCTGATCGGTAGGCGCATGCTCAACGGCCTTTTTCAGCACATCCACATCTCCTGCGAACTCCGGAAGCAGACGGAACGTCTCTTTTAATTCCGGGGAGGCATCCGCCTGCTCTAAGAGTTCCTCGACTCCAAAGAAATTCCGGTTTGCGATCAGATTATAGATTTCTTCCTGCTTTTCTTTTGAAAGTCCTGTAGCTTCCATGAGACTCTGCAGGAAATCCACATGTCCGATATTCACCTGAAATTCTTTGAGTCCTACTTTTTTCAGACCATCTACGACCATGGCGATCATCTCGGCATCTGCTTCCACAGAATCGATTCCGATCAGCTCAGCACCAAGCTGTGTACTCTCTTTTAAGCGTCCCTGATAACTGCTGTGATTGATAAAGGTACTTCCCACATAACAAAGACGGATCGGAAAGTCTTCGGTCTCAAACAGGGTTGCTGCCGCTCTTGCGATCGAAGGAGTGATATCCGGCCGAAGTGCCAGTGTATCCCCTTCCCGGTCAAAAAACTTATACAGCTCTCTGGATGAAATCGTTCCGATCTCTTTGCGGAACACATCAAAATATTCAAAAGTCGGAGTCTGAATATCCTGATATCCGTAAAGATGCAGCACCTGATGAAGTTTATCCTGTACTGCCAGCTTTGCTCTGCATTCATTACTGTAAATATCTCGAACTCCTTCGGGAGTATGTAACTTTTGTTCCATAATTCATAACACCCTTTCACTTTACTATGCTAATACATTAAATTATTCTGTAATTATACGAACTTTCATTTCTTCTGTCAATCCCTGTCATCCAAATCTTTTTGAATATAATCCAGATACGGGACAAAACAATGATTTTTCAAGGCCATAAAATATTCCGGGGAAAGTTCTTCAAACCGAATACTTTTGCGCCCGCCGGACTGTGCCCGTTTCCAGAATTTCAAAAGTTCTTCAAATCTCATGTAATACAACGTTTCTTTCTGACTATAATAAATAATCAGAAAAGAAATCCCCTGCTGTTTTTCATACTTCTCCATAAAAGAAACCTGATGTTCGTGAACATTCTGAAGCGGAAATGTATCTGCGGCACACTCTTTTGCGTCAAAACAAATGGGAATTCCCTGAACAGCTCCGATATAATCCACGGTGCTGACCTTGTCAAAATAGGCAAGTGTGATATGACGCCGTTCCTTGTCAATCCGAACCGGAGTGATCGGGGTCGGCACCTTCTGGATCAGCGCCAGTCCCATTTCTTCATACCGGGTATTTGTGTAATTGATCATATCTTCCAGGGTAGAACCACGAAGTCCCCTTGAATTCCAGGTTCCCATTACAACACCCCTTTTTCGGCTGCAATCCTGTAAAACTGTTTCGGAAGCGGCGCTGTAAACTCTTTCTTGGATACGCTGCATAAGGTTTGCGTACATACCGGAAACTGCAGTCTGGCAGCATGAAGAAGCTGTGACTGCAAGTGATATTTCTGCTCGTATTCCCGGTTGATCTGCGATGCTCCGTATTTGTGGTCTCCAATCAGCGGATGTCCGACCGAAGCCAGATGGGCACGGATCTGGTGGGTCTTTCCGGTGATCAGATGCACTTCTAAAAGCGTTACACCGTCATGGGACTTTATCGGACGGTATTCGGTGATGATCCGTGCACTTCCAGGTCTTTCCTGAAACAGTATTTCTACTTTGTTGGTGCGCTCGTCCTTAAAAAGCCATCCTTCTACCCGGCTCGGTTTTTCGATGATTCCCGCTGTCAGGCAGAGATAATATTTTCCAATGGTGCGATCATGAAACATCTGGCTGAGTGACTGCAGTCCTGCCATGCTTTTCCCTGCCGCTACAATTCCGCTTGTATTGCGGTCCAGACGGTTGCAGATGGAAGGTCTGAATGTCCGGAGATCCTCCTCTGTCAGTGCATGGCTCTGGATCAGATAAGAAATCAGATGCTCCACCAAAGACTCATCTGACCTTGCTGCTTTCTGGGAGAGCATCCCCACAGGCTTGTTGATCAGAATAATATCCGCATCCTCATAGAGAATGTCCAGACTGACATTTGTATAGCCGGAAAACGCTTCCGAAAATTTTTGGATCGTTTCATCTGATAAAAATAATTTTACACAGTCGCCCTTTGCCAGCTTTTCATTGCCGGACGCCTTTTTCCCGTTCAGCGTAATATTTTTTTTCCGGAGCATTTTGTACAAAAAACTCTTCGGAGCTTTATTTAAGTATTTGCTAAGCAGCTTGTCAAACCGCTGCCCGGCTTCCTGTTCTGTAATCTTGATTTCCTGCATGTTTTGTAACTCCTCATTACATGGAGAGATTTAAAAGAAGCTGTCTGGTCTGCGCTTCTTCCTCTCCGTTTATTTTGGCATTTTCTACCATGGCGATCGATTCCAGTCCTTCGATCCTGGAGAGAAAAACCTTATAATCCTGATAAAATTTCACAGTGGAATACGAAAGACGATTCTGCGTCATCATATCCCTGATATGTTTGGAAAGGACGTTTAAATCGACCTTTTTGCTGTCTGTGTATCCAAATACTGTTCCGTTGGAGATTACCACACACTCCACCGGCATAATTTTTTCACGGGTTGTCAGGACAAGATCGTATACTCTGGTCGTATGCGGTGCTTTTGTATCAACCTCATGAACCAGCTTCTGATCTACAGAAGCATAAGGAAACCTGGTGATAACTCCCACCAGCGCTTTTGCGGCAGGAAGACAGCCAAGAATTGCCACCACTGTCAGAAGATTGCTTCTTGTTTTTGTCTGTACGTAGCCCAGTGTAAAAATGGCAGCTACGAGCAGAAAATAAATCACAGTCCGGATGATTTCTACTTTTTTCTTATAATCCAGATAACCTGGAGTTCCTTTTTCGATTCGCTTCATTTGTTCTTCTCTCCTACTTTTTTCCAATGGTCTGTACGTTTAAAATCCAACTGACCGGAACGATCCTGACCAGTATGTACAGTGCCCTCATCCAGAACCCGAAGATTGAGACTGCTTTTTTTCGTCTCGCATCCAGAAGTGCCTGTTTTACTACGTTTGGAGCCTTTACCATTGTCATCTTTTTGAGCGGATTTTCAGGTTGCCCGCACCGCTCAAAAAATTCTGTGTCCACAGGTCCCGGACAGACTGCAGTGACATAGATTCCTTTTTTCTTCCACTCTGCGCCAAGAGCTCTGGAAAAGCTGAGTACATAAGATTTGGTGGCTGCATAAACCGCAAACTCGGGCTGCGGAGCAAATGCCGCAGCAGATGCAATCTGCAGGAGCCGACTTCCTTGTGACAGATAGGGCGCACACAAAAGCGTCATGTTTGTCAATGCCTCGCAGTTGAGACGCACCATCTCACTTTGTGCGGGCCACTCTTCTTTTGCGATATCCAAAACAGTACCGCTTTTTCCGAAGCCTGCTGCATTCACCAGCATCCGGATATCGGGTCTTAGACGCTGCAGTGTATCTTTGACCGTTTGCAGAAACATCGGATCTGTCAGATCTCCTGCAAAGATGCGGACCGGAACCGAACAGGTCTTCGCGATCGCTTCCAGTCGGTCTTTTCTGCGTGAAATGATCCACAATTCATCCAGGTTCATATAGAAATGCAGAATCTGGCGGACAAACTCCCGCCCCATACCGGAGGATGCCCCGGTGATCACTGCAATTTTCATCTTCCACGCCTCTTTTCTGTCTTCTTTTTCTGTACATTCCGTATGGTCTTTTTCTTCTGTTTTGGTCTGCCCGTTTTGACAGGCTGTTCCTTTTTCAATCTGCGCGGGCGGATCAGACAATTCTTTTCAAATCCGATCAGATCTGTTCTGCCGGCTTTTTTCAGCGCCTCTGCAACCAGATCATAGTTTTCCGGATTCCGATACTGGATCAACGCTCTCTGCAGGGCTTTCTCATGCGGATTTTTCGGAACATAGACCGGTTTCATTGTCCGCGGATCCACACCGGTATAGTACATACAGGTAGAAATCGTAGACGGAGTCGGATAGAAGTCCTGCACCTGCTCTGGCATATATCCAAGATCTCTGCAGTATTCTGCCAGTTCCACTGCTTCTTTTAACGTCGATCCCGGATGAGAGGACATCAGATACGGCACCAGATATTGCTCTTTTCCGATTTTCTGGTTCATGGCATAAAACTTTTTCGTAAAGGTCTCATACACATTGTTGGCCGGTTTTCCCATCATAGAAAGAACCGGATCTGAAACGTGTTCCGGTGCCACCTTTAACTGTCCGCTGACATGATACTCACATAATTCTTTCAAAAACGTATCATCTGCGTCCGCCAGCAGATAGTCGAAACGAATTCCGGAACGGATAAAGACTTTCTTCACTTTCGGAACTTTTCTCAGCTTTCGCAGAAGTGCTACATAGTCTTTGTGATCTGCATTCAGGTTTTTGCAAGGTGTCGGGAACAGACACTGCTTTGTCTTACACACGCCTTTGGTCATCTGCTTTTCACAGGATGGATGCCGGAAATTTGCAGTCGGTCCGCCCACATCATGGATATATCCCTTAAAATCAGGATCCTGCGTGATCTCCTTTGCCTCCTGCAGCAGAGATTCGTGACTTCGTGTCTGTACGATCCGCCCCTGGTGGAAGGTCAGTGCGCAGAAGCTGCATCCGCCAAAACAGCCCCTGTTGCTGATCAGACTGAACTTGATCTCTGCGGTCGCCGGAACTCCTCCCAGTTTTTCATAATCCGGATGGGCACAGCGGGTAAACGGCAGTGCATAGACATCGTCCATCTCCATCTGCGTCAGCGGTTTTGCCGGAGGGTTCTGTACCACATATAAATGTTCGGAATACGGTTCGACCAGACGCTTTCCGGAAAATGGATCCGTATTACAGTACTGGGTGTAAAAACTTCTGGCATAAGAAAGCCTGTCCGCTTTTAATTCTTCAAAAGACGGAAGCATCACGGCATCATAAACCGAATCCAGAGATTTTGTCTTGACTGTTGTCCCGCTGATGTAAGTGATATCTGACACGGCAATTCCTGCATCCAGGGCTTCCGCAATCTCGACGATCGAGTGCTCGCCCATCCCGTAGGAAATCATATCTGCTCCGGAATCCAGAAGGACGGAACGTTTCAGCCGGTCAGACCAGTAATCATAGTGTGCAAGCCTTCGAAGGCTCGCTTCAATTCCGCCGAGAATAACCGGCGTCTGTTTGTAGGTCTGACGGATCAGGTTTCCATAGACCACGGTTGCATAATCCGGACGTCTGCCCATCACGCCGCCGGGCGTATAGGCATCGGATTTTCTGCGCTTTTTGGAGACAGAATAGTGATTCACCATGGAATCCATATTGCCGGCAGATACTAAAAATGCAAGCCTTGGCTCTCCGTATATGGTCACACTGTCTTTGTCCTTCCAGTCCGGCTGGGAAATGATCCCGATCCGATAGCCTCTGGATTCCAGAAGTCTTGTGATCACGGCAGGACCAAAAGATGGATGATCGACATACGCATCCCCGGTAATATAGACAAAATCAACCCGGTCCCATCCTCTGTCTTTCATATCCTGTCTGCAAATTGGTAAAAACCTTTCTCTCATGTATTTATACTCCACATCTTTCATATGTTTTTGCTTGGATCTCATCATAACTGCGGATAAAATAGTCCGCCTTTTCTTTTTTCTCTTTTTCATCACTTGCCGAGAATGCATCATCCACTGCACACACTGTCATTCCCGCATTGCGCCCGGCTTCGATCCCCTTTGGAACGTCTTCAAATACCAGACACTCTTCCGGCTGTACACCGAGGTCCTCTGCCACTTTCAGATAAACATCCGGTGCAGGCTTTCCTTTTTTCACTTCACATCCGGTGCGTACAGAAGAAAAATACTCCCGGATCTGCAGCGCGTCCAGAGCGGCAAGAGCCAGCTCCTTTGCATTGCTCGTAGCAATTCCCATCAGGATCTGCTCCTGCTTTAATAATTCCAGAAATCCTTTTGCCCCCGGCTTTAGCTCCACTTGGGTCTGATACAGATGTAGTGTCATATCGATCCACTCCTTTTGCACATCTTCCAGCGAACAGGAGAGTTCTGGAAATACATCCAGAAAATACTGTGCGGTCTCTGTATAGCTTTTTCCCTCCAATGCCTTGGCGAATCCCGGCGGCGGGGTCAGATGGTATTTCTTTAAAAAGATCCGGTCTACTTCCGGCCAGATCCACATGGAATCCGTCAGCGTCCCATCCATATCAAAAATTACTGCTTTTTTTCCACTGAGCATAGTGCATCCTTCTCTTTCTCTGTCAATTCCCGATATTCACCGGGCATCAAAGTTTCATCCAGCTGAAGCGGTCCCATACTGAGCCTCTTCAGATAAATGACTTTCTTACCGACTGCTTCAAACATCCGCTTCACCTGATGAAACTTTCCTTCGCAGATCGTCAGAAGAATCTCTGAAACTTCTCCCGACTTTACTACTTCCAGCACTGCAGGGGCAGTCAGCTTTTTCTCATGGATATCCACGCCTTCCGCAAATTTACGGACATCTTCCTGCGTGACGATCCCCTGCACTTTCGCATAATACGTCTTATCTACATGCTTTTTCGGGGAAAGCAGCCGATGCGCCAGTTCCCCGTCATTGGTGATCAGCAGCAACCCTTCGGTATCTTTATCCAGACGTCCTACCGGAAACAGATCCTTTCTTTTGCGGGAAACAATCAGGTCGATCACGGTCTTTTCTCTGGCATCCTCTGTTGCCGAAATCACCCCGGCAGGCTTGTGCAGCATATAATATTCTTTTTTTGTGTAGCCGACAATCTGACCGTCGAATACAACAGTTGTCTCTTCGGTATCGATCTTTGTTTCCGACTTTTTCACACAAGCGCCATCCACAGACACTCTGCCCTTGGAAATTGCCCGCTTTACTTCTGTTCTTGTGCCCATTCCCATATCTGCGAGATATTTATCCAGTCTTATCTTCATTTCTTTTCATCCTTATGACTGCCAGCGCCAGCCCGGCAGATATTTATTTTTCAGCGTCTGGTTTGCCAGTTTTCCAAATCCAAGCGGATATCCGTCCACACAGACCAGATACCATCCTTTCTCCTTGCGGGAGACAAGATCTTCTACATCCAGAGTCTCTCCTTTTAAATATTTGATCACACGTTCATCCTGTACGGATAAATCCAGAATATTGGCATACTCTTCTTTTTTCAGTGACATTGCAAACGCCTGACTCGGTTCAAACCGCTTTTTCTTAAGTTCTCCGAGCAGCAATCCGGTTCTTAAAAAGCGGACACCGTTCAGCTTTGGAAGTCCCTTCGGCATATAGTAGACTCTCTCTCCATGGATATCCAATCTTGATGCTTCCGGTTTCCAGGAAACGTTCCGGAAAAACTCTTCCAGCTCTTCCGGCAGTTTTCCGCCTTTTTTAGAATCTTTTTCTTTCAGAGCAATTGGAGAGCCTTCCCCCTTTTTCAACAGTGCAAGATAATGCCCTTCCCCTTCCATTCGATGCGGAAAAATCCGGACTGTCTTTGCAAGATTCGGGTTTTTGCTGTCTGTTACTTCCGGCATTCCCGGTGCAAAGCCTTCATATCCTGCCATCTCACAAATCTCAAACTCAGGATATTCTTCCAGCAGATATTCGATGGTCTGCTCATTCTCTGACGGATCAAAGGTACAGGTAGAATACAGCATCATTCCACCCGGACGCAGCATGGATGCCGCCTGCGTGATGATACTTCGCTGAATTTTTGAGAAAAACTCCGGACCATGCTCTTCCCATGCTTTGACCATCTTTTTATCTTTTCGAAACATTCCTTCTCCGGAACACGGAGCATCGATCAGGATCTTGTCAAAATATTCCGGAAAATACTCGGTCAGCTTGCCCGGCTCTTCGCTGAGCACCAGCATATTTCCGATTCCGAATAATTCAATATTCTTCAGCAGACCTTTGGCTCTGGAATTGCTGATGTCATTTGCCATCAGAACTCCTTTTCCCTGTAACTTTGCCCCAAGCTCTGTCGCCTTTCCTCCGGGAGCGGCACATACATCCAGCACCCGGTCTCCCGGCTCGATCAAAAGCCGGTCTGCCGGTGTCATCGCGCTTGGCTCCTGCAGATAATACAGTCCTGCAAAATAGTACGGATGCTTTGCCGGCTGGATCTGATCTCCGTCATAATAAAATCCATTTGAGATCCATGGAACCGGACGCAGCGGCCATGGAGCGATTTTCAAGAAATCCTCCACGGAAATTTTGTTTGTATTAACACGGAGTCCGTAATGACGCGGCTCCTCATAGCATTTTAAATAATCCTCATATTCTTCACCCAAAAGGTGTTTCATCTTTTCTTCAAATGTATTTGGTAAATTCATATTCATTCCTCCACATGAACATGATTATACCATAATTCCTATAGTAAGACTACCTGGAATACACACATTTTATTCTGGCATTTTCTGCATACCGCAGCACCGGATACGGATTTACACTGATTTCTTCCGTTCCTTCTTTCAGATAAATCCCAAGGTGGAGATGCACCGGAAACTCCCCCGTTGTTCCCTCCTCTCCATATCCGCTGTCCCCCATATAGCCGAGCAGATCTCCTGCCTTTACCGGATCTCCCTTCTCAAGCTCCGCATAAGAATCCAGATGTGCATAATAAAAATACGCTCCCGTCGGTGCCGTGATCCCAATCCTCCAGCCTCCCTTTTCCAGCCAGCCTTTTTCGGTTACGACACCATCCGTCATGCTTACAACAGGATAATACCCGGGCATATTTTTCTCTGCCATAATATCTGTTCCCTCATGCCCCCGTTTTCCTCCGTAATTTCGTTCAAACATCCAGGAATCAACATAAGAAATCTTATCCTCGGTATCATCCAGAGACTGCGGGATGGGGAAATATTTTACATCATTCCAGATTGCCCTGCATGATTGCACATAAGCATCCCAGCCCGTTTGGTTTCGCCATTGGCGGTACAGCTTCTGAAATCCGGAGGGTGAGACTTTTCCTGGAAATCTGCGGTTTTCAAAGTCTGTTGCCATCCAGTAGAGTCCCACGTCCCGTCCCGGATCTGCAGCCTGTTTCAAATAAACCTGCATGGTTTCAGAAACAGGCTGCCTGCGAAAATCAGGCTGAGATACCACCGGGTTTTGAAGTCTCTGAAATCCACTGACAGAAATCAAAACCCCGGTATTTAATACGGCAAAAAATGCCAGAAGAAAAATTCCCGCAAAATAGCTGATATATCTGTGACGCATAGAACTTTCTCCCGTTGGATGTTTCAAATTATCGTATGCCGGTTTCTTCTAAAACTTTCCACTGATAAATGTCCCATATCGTCATATACATATAACAACAAGTGAATCGGAGTTTTCCTATGAGAAAAAATCTGGCCGGAATCGGAGTTCTGATCTGTTTTGCCTTTATGCTTTTATTTCCAAAAGATGTATTTAATGGAGCCAGCAAAGGTCTGCTGCTATGGTTTCATACGGTCTTTCCCACACTGTTTCCCTTTTTGATCATCACAAACCTGCTGATGTCCACCAACTGCATCCGTCTGATTGCCCGCCTGTTCGGCCCTCTTCTGAACAAAATCTTCCGGGTCTCTCCAAACGGGAGCTTTGCGATCATTGCAGGCTTTCTCTGCGGATATCCTATGGGCGCCAAAATTTCCGCAGACCTGACACATACAAAACAGATTTCACCGCAGGAAGGAGCGTATCTACTCTCCTTTTGCAACAATACAAGTCCGGTCTTTATTTTCAATTTTGTAGTCTGGAAAACACTGGGAAAAAGCGAACTGATGATTCCGTCCATCCTGATCCTGACAGCTGCGCCCATTCTGGTCAGCTTTTTTACGAGAAGAACGTATTTGAAGGGAAAACAGGCATTTCAGGCTCCGGATTCAGGCTGGCAGAAAAATACGTTCTGGTCCTTTGACATTTTGGATCACTGCATTATGGACAGCTTTGAAGCAATCACAAAAGTGGGGGGCTATATGATTCTTTTCTCCGTGTTGATCGCACTGTCAGAAAACCTGGCATCCTGCTTTCCGGCGGTCCAAATTCTTCTGCCGCTTTTGGAGATCACAAACGGGATTCAGCTGATTGGAATGTCTGCAGTTTCTTTTCCTGTAAAATACATTTTGGTGCTCTCTCTGACAGCATTCGGAGGCATATGCGCTGCCGCCCAGACACAGTGCATGATACAAAAAGCCGGTTTTTCAATCTTTTCCTACATAACACAAAAGCTGGCTACCGCTCTGGTAACCAGCCTGCTTGGCATCTTATATCTTTTATGCTTCGCCTGAGAACTCCTGTCCTTCTTCCGGAGTCGGAGACTCTAATTCTGCACGATTTGTGCGGACAACATCATAACACTCCTGAAGGGAGTTGATCAGTCCGTCATATTTTGTCGTATAGCTGTCTAATGTATGACCGATAATACTCTCTGCATTGGCAAGCAGATCATCGGTATACTGGATCGCACCCATACGGATCTCATTTGCATCCATTGTTGCATTGTCGATGATCTCCTGAGCCTGTGCAGTCGCCTGTGTCACGATCTCATTTGCCTGTGCATATGCCTGCTGCATGATCTCATGCTCACTGACAAGCTCTGTTGTCTGTACCTGTGCTTCTTCGATCATCGCATCGGCTTTTGCTTTTGCATCCGCAAGGATCGCATCCCGGTTGCTGATGATCTTCTGATATCTCTTGATCTCATCCGGAGTCTTCATTCTGAGTTCTCTCAAAAGCTCATCCAGATGTTCTTTATTTACAATAATCTTTGTCGAGGATAACGGCTGAAACTTACAATCTTTGTCAATGTACTCTTCAATCTCCTCAATAATCTGTTCAATACGGCTGCTCATAGTTACACTCTCCTTTTTGCTTTCATCTTCGCTTCCAACTCTCCTGCTACCGCTTCTGGCACAAACTGTGATACATCTCCCCCATAAGCGGCAATCTCCCTGACGGTTGTAGAGCTTAAGTAAGAATATTCAATACTGGTAGTCAGAAACATCGTCTCCAGATCCGGCTCCAGTTTATGGTTCGTCTGCGACATCTGCAATTCATATTCAAAATCTGTAATTGCCCGAAGTCCTCTGATGATCACAAAGGCATCCATCTGACGGGCAAAATCTATCAAAAGTCCGTGAAATGGAACAATTCTGACATTTGTCAGATCTTTGGTCGCTTCCTCTAACATTTTAACACGTTCTTCTACAGAAAACAACGGCATTTTCGCATTATTATTCAGCACACCGACAACCAGTTCATCCACAATTTTACAGGATCTGCGGATAATATCTAAATGTCCGTATGTAACAGGGTCAAAACTGCCCGGATAAATGGCTCTTAACATATCATTTCCTTTCCAGCTTTCTCAATGAAAACATGCTTGTTCGTCTTGTATTCTTTCTCTTTGATCAGTGTGAAGCCCAAATCTTCCAGATAAGAAAAGTCCGTATGCCTTGATGCTTCCACAATGATCACGGTATCCTCATAAATCAGTTCGGAACCGGACAGATACGTAAGAACCTGTCTCTCCAGATCCTGATCATACGGAGGATCCATAAATACAAAATCAAACACTTTTTCGCCTTCCAGCTGATACAGAGCTGTCAGAACATCTTTCGTCATGGTCATCGCTTTCTCAGAAAGCTTTGTATAGTTTAAATTTTCTTTGACACAGGCCATCGCTTTTGGATTCTTTTCGACAAAAACAGCCTCTTTGGCGCCTCTGCTCAATGCCTCGATGCCAATTCCGCCACTTCCGGCAAACAAGTCCAGAAAAACGCTTCCGAAAACAGACGGCGCGATCATATTGAACAGTGTCTCTTTGATCCTGTCTGTTGTTGGTCTGGTCTCCATTCCGTCCAAAGTTTTTAACTGCAGTCTCTTTGCAGTTCCTGCGATCACTCTCATTGCGCACCTCCACTTTCTCAACTATGCTGAATTTTAGCAGAAAAAAGCACTCAGGTCAATCCCAAGTGCTTTTTTCCGCCTGATTTCGCATTGGCAACAGTGACTGCTTATTTACCAGCCATCTGTTTTTCCTGCTGCTCGATCATTTTCTTTACCATATAACCACCTACAGATCCGTTCTGTTTGGAAGTTAAGTCTCCGTTGTAACCGTCTGACAGCGGTACTCCGAGCTCGCTTGCTACCTCGTATTTGAATTTGTCCAGTGCTCCCTTTGCTTCTGGTACTGCTGCTCGATTAGATGAACGACTTGCCATGATAATTTCCTCCTTTTCGTAACTTCTCTTGTTACCTCTTTTTGTAGTTTTATAACCTAAGCCCGGGCCGCATCGACATGAAAGCTGCTGCATTGTGATGCGGCTCGTCTCATGTGTCTGCATTCCGTTCGCTTGTGTTACATCCATAGTATATGGAGGAATCTTATTTTTAATCTGGTAAGTTCTGGTATTTTTAAAGTGTCATTTCTAACATCACATCTGACAGATAATGTTTTAGGCGATCGGCCAGACGCCGGTTTCTTTCTGATTTCAGTCCGGGATCCGTCCGCAGCAGCGCTCCTGCTGCTTCGGCAGCTTGTTTTAGGATCAGAGAATCCTGGAACACATCTCCCAGTTTAAAATCCATCAGACCGCTCTGCCGGATTCCAAAGAGATCGCCCGGTCCCCGAAGTCTTAAATCTTCTCCCGCGATAAAAAATCCGTCATTGGACTGATTGAGGATACCCAGACGCTCTTTTGTTTCTTTTGATTTGGAAGGACTCATAAAAATACAGTAGGACTGATGTCCTCCTCTTCCTACCCGGCCGCGGAGCTGATGAAGCTGAGCGAGGCCAAAACGTTCTGCATTTTCGATCATCATAACTGTTGCATTCGGAACATCAATCCCGACTTCGATCACCGTCGTGGATACAAGGATCTGGATCTCATTTTTCCCGAATGCTTCCATGATCTCATCTTTTTGTGCCTGCTTCATTTTTCCGTGAAGACACCCCACTTTGACAGACTCACCCATGATATCCTGAAGCATCTGGGAATAATCGGTTACATTTTCTGCTTCCAGCGCTTCACTCTCCTCGACCATCGGACAGATCACATAGCACTGTCTGCCTGATTGCACTTGCTTTTTCATAAATGTATACGCTGTATTCCGATATCCGGTATCCACCACACAATTTTTGATTGGAAGTCTGTTTTTCGGCAATTCATCGATGACTGAAATATCCAGATCTCCGTAGAGGATGATTGCCAGTGTCCGCGGGATCGGGGTGGCGCTCATGACCAGGATGTGAGGCAACACTCCTTTTCCTGCCAGCGTCTCTCTTTGTTTGACTCCAAAACGATGCTGCTCATCTGTTACCACCAGCGCCAGATTCTGATACTGCACTTTTTCTTGAATCAGTGCATGAGTTCCGATCACAATGTCTGCCTCTCCCGCTTCAATTCTGGCATAAGCCTCCCGTTTTGCCTTTGCTGTCATGGAACCGGTAAGGAGCTCCGTTTTCAGCGGGATTCCGTATGCTTCCAGCATGCCGCTGATATTTTCATAATGTTGTCTGGCAAGCACTTCTGTGGGTGCCATCATCGCGCTCTGATATCCATTTAAGCCGGTATACATCAAAGCAAGAAGTGCCACAATCGTTTTTCCGGATCCCACATCCCCCTGTACCAGCCTTGACATGACAGATTCTCCGGAGATATCCCGCAAAATCTCCTGCCATACTTTCTTCTGTGCGCCTGTCAGTTCATAGGGAAGTGCGTGAAGAAATTCGTCCACCTTCGGCTGATCACAGAATCCATAATGATTCTTGGCACGGTCTTCCCGTTCCTTGATCATTCGCAGGGAAAGCACGAAAATCAGAAATTCTTCAAATACAAAGCGCTTTCTTGCTTCATAGAATTCTTCTTTTGTCTCCGGGAAATGGATTCCTTCCATTGCAGTTCTTCGATCCAGAAGGTGATATCGGCAGATCAGCTCTTCCGGAAGAAATTCCCGGATTCCTTCCACCTGCTCCAATGCCTGAGCGACCGCTTTTTTTACTGCATTATTGGTCAGTCCTGCCGTCAGGGCATAAACGGGCTGCATTGTATTTCTTTTTTCCTCGTAAGAGGCACTGGGATAGAAAATCTCCGGATGCTCCATCACCAGTGCGTCCTTTTTGCGCACAACCCTTCCGCGCAGAGTGATCACGCCTCCCCGTCCCAGTGTGTTGCGAAGAAACGGCATCCGAAACCAGATCACTTTCAAAGTGCCGGTCATGTCTTTCAGATAGAGTGTGGTGATCTGCATTTTTTTATTCTGACTGACCTGGATCCTCCCGAAGATCGCGCCGGTGACAGTGACTGTCTTTCCCTCCTGGATCTCTCCGATGGAAATCGGATCTTCATAGATATCATAGGTCCTCGGATAATACGCAAGCAGGTCCCCAATGGTATGGACACCTGCTCTTATAAATAATTGTTCTGTTTTTTCACCAACGCCTTTTAAGACGCTGATTCTTTCAGATTCTCTCATAAATGAAACAACTTCCTATTCTACAGATAATACGTAGTAGTAGATCGGCTGTCCACCGCAGTGGAAATCAACATCTATATCCGGATAGATCTCTTCAATCTCGCCTGCAAAGCGCTCTGCATCTTCTTCCAGAACATCCTGTCCGTAATACAGACTGATCAGTTCTGTATCATCATCCACAAGCTGAGAAAGCATCTCTTTTGTCGTCTGCTCTACTGACTGACCGACAGAAAGGATTCCGGCATCACCGATTCCCATGATATCTCCTTCATGGATTTCTTTATCGTCAATATGGGTATCACGCACAGCGTACGTAACCTGCCCTGTCTTTACATTCTTGATCTCTTCCAGCATGGTCTCCATGTTGGTATCGACGTCCTCTTCCGGCATATAGTTGATGATCGCTGTAATTCCCTGTGGAACTGTCTTTGTCGGAATCACGATGATATCCTTGTCCTTTGTCAGATCTTTTGCCTGATTTGCTGCCAGGACAATGTTCTTGTTGTTTGGCAGAATGAAGATGTGATCTGCATTGACCGCATCGATCGCAGTGAGCATATCCTCTGTACTTGGGTTCATCGTCTGACCTCCTTCGATCAGATAATCCACACCAAGTTCTCTGAAAATCTCGTTCATCCCTTCTCCGATGGATACTGCAATAAACCCAACCGGCTTGCGAGGCGCTTTTTTCGCCTGTTCTGCTGCAACTTTTTCCGCATCACGGATCAGCTTTTCCTGATGCTCTTCTCTCATGTTGTCAACCTTCATACGGGACAACTGTCCGTATGTGAGTCCTTTTTCAAAGGCCAGTCCCGGATGATTTGTATGAACGTGGATCTTCACAATGTCTTCATCCGCCACACATACGATGGAATCTCCAATGGACTCCAGGTAGGATTTAAACTCCATTTCATCTGCTTCTGTAAAGGCCTTATCTGTCATAATGATAAATTCTGTACAATATCCGAACTTGATGTCCGCTTCAGCCTGCGCACCTGCTTTGGTCATCTTTGTTCCTGCACTTGCTTCGATCGCACTGTAATCGATCTCTTTGCCAAGAAATGCATCATAGGCGCCATGTAACACTTCCAGAAGTCCCTGTCCGCCGGAATCCACTACGCCGGCTTCTTTCAGTACAGGAAGCATCTCCGGTGTCTGATCCAGCACTTCTTTGGCATATGCCAGAACTGCCGGCAAAAACTCTTCCAGATCATCTGTCACCTCTGCCATCTCAGCTGCTTTCTGAGCGATTCCTTTTGCAACTGTCAGGATCGTACCTTCTTTCGGTTTCATGACCGCCTTGTAAGCAGTTGCTCTTGCACGCTCACATGCCTGTGCAAGTACAATCGTATCGATCTCTTTTTCTTCCCGGATCGTCTTTGTAAATCCTCTCAGAAGCTGAGAAAGGATTACTCCCGAGTTTCCTCTGGCTCCTCGAAGAGAACCGGAAGAAATCGCTTTTGCCAGAGATTCCATATCCGGTCTCTCCATGGCGCTGACTTCCTTTGCAGCTGACATGATCGTCAAAGTCATATTCGTTCCTGTATCTCCATCCGGTACAGGGAATACATTCAGTTCATTGATGAATTCTTTTTTTGCCTCCAGATTTGCCGCTCCCGCCAGAAACATTTTTGCGAGCAGCTCTGCATTGATCGTTTTTGTTGCCACAGCAAATATCCTCCTTAATCTATCACTCTGACACCTTCAACGAAGATGTTGATCTTATCTACGGTCATCCCGGTGAATTCTTCCACTTTATATTTGACGTTGTTCATCAAATTATCAGAAACAGAAAGAATATTTACTCCATATGCAACGATCACATGGAAATCCAGAACCAGGATATTGTCATCTGAAATATCCACATGGATCCCATGGGTCAGACTTTCTCTTTTTAACAGCCGCACAAGACCATCTTTCATGTTCACGGCAGCCATACCTACAATTCCAAAACATTCTACAGCAACAGAGCCTGCGTATTTAGCAATAACTTCCGGGCTAATTGTGATAATCCCAAGCTCTGTACTCATACTACCTTTCATCATATATTACCTCCAATTCTTAATGGATCTTCGCACAATTAACATTCGTATTATACTCTCATTATCCGGATTTTACAATATCGATTCATAAAGTGCTGTCAAAACATTCAAAATCTCGTCCTCTGACATGGCCGAACTGTCCAGGCACAGATCGTACTGGGACATCTCTTCCCACTTCTTGTCTGTATAGTAGTTATAATAGAATTTTCGCTGTTTATCGACCTTTTTGATCAGAGAAAGCGCCTCTTTTTCTTCCAGAGAGGTACGCTCCATCACTGTCTGAAGCCTGTAGTCCAATGGTGCATGAATAAAAATACTCCGGGATGTCGGGCGGGATTTCAGGATATCATTGGCGCATCGTCCTACAATGATACAATCCTCCGTATCTGCCAGACGTGTGATGATCTGTGCCTGTGTGTAGAACAGCACATCGTTCATCGGTTCAAACCGAAAACGGCTTTCCATCTGCGTCGGATCTTCTACCGGGTAACGCCATGGATTCGCTCTTTTTTCATCTACTTTGACCAGCTCATCATAAGAAATATCATTCTGTTCACTGGCAAGCTTGATCAGTTCTTTGTCATAATAATGAATTCCCAGCTTTTCGGATAACTTCTTTGCAATTCTGCGTCCGTTGCTGCCATACTGTCTTCCGATTGTAATGATACGTCTGCTCATAATCATTCCCCGCTTTCTGCCTGTCATCAAGGCGTTTGAAGTTATTTGAAGTTACTTTAATTTTACCATGAAATGAAATTGATGTGAACAAAAAACCCGATAGAATTCACAAAAAATCCCATATATTGATCTTCACAAAAAAGAATTTCAAAAAAAGACTTGCATTCAGAGGGGGTTTCTGCTAGAATAACAGTGTTGTGAGTCTGTATAAGACTATTTCAGATTGTTAGGAGGTGCAATGATGGCTAAATGTGCTATTTGTGAAAAGGGTGCTCACTTCGGAAACAACGTAAGTCACTCTCATAGAAAAACACCAAAAATGTGGAAATCAAATGTGAAATCCGTTAGAGTGAAAACAGAAGGCGGAGCTAAGAAAATGTACGTTTGTACTTCTTGTTTAAAATCAGGATGCGTTGAGCGTGCATAATCTGTTATATGACGACACGGAATAAAAAGGCTTGATATTTACTTTGTAAATATGGAGTCTTTTTTTCATGCTTTACTTGCCAGAAAAAACAGATGCCCAGCCGGACACCTGCTCTTCATTTACAAAACAGACAATATCCTATTAAAAGCAACGCAGTAATGATCGCAATCCCCCATGGAATACTCGATAACAGGAGCATGATCAGCATTCCCACTGCGACGAAAATCAGCGCAAATCCGATCACCCGTTTCAAAATACATCACATCCTCCGGCCCTCTTACTGCAAATATATGACAGATATTTCAAAATAGTACTCTGATTTTATACGTTTTCTTCTTTTTCAGCAGAATCTAAAATCTCTGCTACATCTGCTTCTGTTACTTTATCTTCCTTTTTCTCTGTAAAACGGTCCACCAGATCCGGTACCATATCCAGAATTTTTGTCATTGTATCCTGATTTCTCACATTTACAAGCTTGGTCGTTCCATTCTTGATCACAAGAACTGCACTCGGGGTAATCTTTCCACCGATTCCACCCATTCCTTTTTCGCGTTTTTCAGCACGAAAAGAACCTGCTCCGATTCCAAAGGAAACATCTACAAGCGGAAGAATGATCGTATCACCCACATGAATTGCGTCACCGACAACCGTCTTAGATGAGATCATTCCGTCCATTCCCTGAAACAATGCTTCCACAGTCGATTTAAAATTGTTGTTATTCTCTGCCATTTGCTGTTTTCCTCCTTTGGCTTTTTGGTTGTATTCTAAAAGCGTAATTTTCTGATATGGGAAATCGTCGTGCGGATATTCTTGTTCCACAGCAGATTCCATAGAACAATCACAAAATAAACGGCATGCACCCTTCCCTTGATCATTGCCTTTCCTTTGAGCACTTTCTCGTCAAAATTCGGAGTGATCTCCACACATTCTCCGATAAACGGATAGATAAGACTCGCTCCCGCCAGAACATATCCTGTGACAGAAGGGTCTGAAAACCCGAATTCCAGATCTGCCTCACACTTTGACGGCTTCAAAAAGCAAAACAAACGTCGAAGCTCTGTGAGGCATTTCATAAAAGCTGACCGATGAATTTCATCCGTAAGAAACTCCATCAATCTTTCCTTTTTTTCTGCCAGTGATTTGAGCATATCACAAATTTTATGAAAAGTACATTTTATCTGTTCCGCTTTTTGAGAAATCCGCTCTCCAAGTCCCGGTCTTGAATCCTGTTTCTTTTTGTTTTCGGTTTTCTTATGTTCTGTTATTTTCTTTTGTGTTGGTTCCGGCTGTTTTTTAAGTTGTTCTGAAGGCTCTTTTTTCTGTATACTTTTTTCAGAAGGAGGAGACTTCAGTGTTTCTCTACTCTGAGAGTTCTTCTCTTCTGCCCGGGAAACAGGTAGGGCCGCCTGTTCGGGCTGATCCGCCAGAAACCGCTTCCATGCGATTCGAAACTTCCATTTTAACGCTCCGCCTTGGTACGACACCTCTCCTTTTACAAGGGAACACAGCCAGGAAAACTTCAGTAAGGCGAACAGATTTTCCCTTTCACCTTCCCCCAGGACATCTCCCCGATATCTGACCGGTACAAACAGAAAGATACCTGTCAACAGGATCAGTATTCCCAATATTACCAGTAATATCCAGCCTATGATTTTTAAAATCAACAGAAGTATATGTATCATATGATTCTACACACTGCCTTCCCCAGATTGTTTCTGATTATTTAAGATGAACTCTCTTAGTCTGACATCATTTGTTTTTTGGTACACATCCTGCACGATTTCTTCTGTCAGCTCCAGCGCCCCTTCGTATCCATCCGCGAGACCGACTACGAACAGCCCAGCGTCCTCAAAAATATGCTGCTTCAGCAACAATACAGAGAAAAATTCCAGTGGATTTTGTTTTCCCTGGGCTAACACGATCAGATAAAGATCCTTTCGAAACCGTTTCTTTTTCAAGCCCTCAATAATCCTTTTTTCACGTTTTTTCAGAGAACGGCTTACATACAATTCTCTATAAAACTCCATATTCATGCAGTCTGTCATCCCCTTTATGCTTGTTCTTTTCTATTGATAATAATAAGAATCCAACACCTGCTTTGCAATTGGAACTGCTTTTGCACCGGCATTTCCGTCATAGCCCTCGATGATCACACTGATGACCAGTTCCGGGTTGTCCACATTCGTAAAGCCTACGAACCAGGAATGTGTTTTTTCCCCATCTGTCATGCTGTATTCTGCAGTTCCTGTTTTTCCCGCCACGGAATAAGACTGTCCGGAAAGCATCGTGGCAGTTCCTTCATCCACAACTGCCCGCATATAGTCTTTCAACTGTGACGCTTCCTCCGATGTCATCAGTTTTTTATAACTTTTCGGTACATTTTTCCGAATCTCGGTTCCTTTATAGTTTGTGACTTTATCAACCAGATATGGTTCCATTAAAGTTCCGCCATTTGCGATCGCCTGTGTGATCAGTGCCATGTGATACGGGCTGACCAATGTGTTTCCCTGTCCCATAGCTGTCATCATCATCTCTCCGTCACTGGTATTCTCATCCACTACAAACGAGCTTTTTGAATAATCCAGCACGGATGGCAGTTTTTTGTTAAACAGAAGCTCTTCGGCCGTCGCACGGTAAGAATTCCGATCCAGCATCAGACCAATGTTTGCAAAGGAAGAGTTGCAGGAGTTTGCAAAAGAACTGCGCAAGTCTTCCAATCCATGTACCGTACTGTCAAAACATCGGATCGTGATGTCTTCATAAGTGATCGATCCTTCACAATTATAGCTGTAATTTTGATAGTCCGGATGTTCTCTCATATATTCCAGTGCAGTCACGATCTTAAAGGTAGATCCCGGAGCATATGCCCCTTGAGTCATCCGGTTCAGAAGCGGACTGTAAGTACTGTCTGCATTTAAGGCTTCCCAATCCTGCGCGATTGTATTCGGATCATAGGACGGTCCGGACACCATGGCAAGAATTTTTCCGGTGCTGGCCTCCATAACCATGATCGCGCCCCGATTCGCTCCCAATGCATTGTATGCCGCCTGCTGAAGCCCCGCATCCAATGTCGTTACGACAGTATCGCCATGATTTTTTTCATCCTTAAATTCATTGAGAAATTTTTCCGCAAAAAATGCATTGGACGTCAGAAGTTCTGAGTTTTCGATGGATTCCAGTCCGCTTTTTCCTGTGGTCTCATTGCTGTAGCCGACAACATGGGCAAATGCTGCCCCGTACGGATAGACTCTGTTTTCTGTTCCGTCCTCTCCGACCTGTGTCTCGGCAAGAACTTCTCCGTCTCTGTCCGTAATGCTTCCCCGGATGATCCGGTCTGCAAAGGCATCTTGTCTTACGTTATACGGACTGTTGACGATTGTCTTTGCCCGGAACACATTAAAATAAACAATATAGGAGATCAGGGCAAGAAACAGCGTAACAAACAAATAGGTCATCTTAGCGAACTCTTTGTTTCGGAACTTCTTCGAAGCCTGGCTCTTTGGTTGTCTTTTTCTTCTTTGTGGTTCTTCTCTTCGTGCCATTTCTTAACTCTCTTTCTCTCTTTCTTTCCAGATTTTCTTCCTCATCTTCTCTTAAAATATACAGACCCTGTATGATGCCGAACATGATCATCGTACTTAAAATTGAGCTTCCTCCGTAGCTGACAAGAGGAAGAGTTACGCCCGTAGAAGGGATAAATTTTGTCACTCCGCCGATATTTAAAAATACCTGGAAAATATAACAGGTTCCAAGTCCCAACGCTACCAGTTTATAGAATCGATTGCGGAGTGCCAGCGCAATGTTTAAAAACATCACATAACAGCTGACGCACACCAGAATCAGACACAGGGAAAGAATCAGTCCCATTTCTTCCGAAATCGCAGCAAAGATAAAGTCTGTATCAGCTACAGGAATCTCATCCGGAAGTCCCTGAAACAGCCCCATTCCAAACCAGCTTCCTGTGCCAATGGCAAACAAAGACTGCGCTACCTGATATCCGCCGTCACTATAGGTTGCAAACGGATCTTTCCATGCAGCTACACGTACCTGAATGTGCGCAAATAAATGGTATGCCAGTACGGCAGCGACCGAACCGCCTCCGAGACCGGCTGCCACATAAAGTGGCTGTCTCGTTGCCGTGTACAGCATGACCAGATACACTACGAATAAAATCAATGCCGTACCAAGGTCTGTAGAAAGCACGAGGATCAGCACATGAGCTGCTGCCAGTGCTGTTGTAATCATGATGTTCTTAAACTCCAAAGAACGGTTTAAATTTGCCGCTACAAAAAATACAAATAAAATTTTCACAAACTCGGACGGCTGTATTCCGAATCCGGCGATCGTAAATCCAAGCTTTGCTCCACCGGAAACCTCTGCCAGAACGGCAACCAGGACCAACGCCAGAATCCCGGCTCCTGCATACATATAGCCCCAGTCTTTTAAACGATCCAGCTTACGGATCACAACCGGTACCACCAAACCGATCACAACTCCTACTGCGGCGAAGATCAGCTGCTTGATCGCATTTTCTTCTTCCAGTCTGGTCAGCATGATCATCCCGATACAAAGAAGCATGCACATATTATTAACGATCAGCTTGGACACCTTCGGATATAAAATCCGGTACAACAGAATCACAGCCAGAAGAAAACCCGCGCTGGCTGCATAAAGAGTCAGTATTTTGGGATCATCCTTCTTCAGATACATGACCACATATGCTGTCAGCTGAAGTAAAAACATCAGCACATTCTGCCGGATCAGGATCCATTTCTGCTCGCTCTCATAATTATGTGCGAAAATAGAGAAACACGAAAACGTGTAAATTCCCATTAAAAGGATCATAAGATATTTTGATAATTCTACTATGATGTTAACCACAATTTCACCTGCTTTTATGTTATTCCGCGTCTGAAATGACCGCGCGTAAATTCTTCTCCTGACATTCCCGATACCGCATTTAGGGTATTATTCACAGCAAGAGCTGCATTCAAGATGCGAGTCACCTCGCTGCCTGTCTCTGTCGAAAACTGCACACGGATGCTTCTTGGATGCATCCTCATCCACTCTTCTCTTTCATCAAACAACGATAAAGGAGCGGAATTGTAAACAATATTATAGCAAAATCCGCAGTGATTTTTCACCGGGAACAGTTTTCCTCTGCGATCCGTCAGTGTTGTCGTAACCGGGTGGTGTGTACAGCCATTTGTTGTCTTCACCACACACTGCGCAGATGTCATAACCGGAATTCTTCCATAGATCACAAGTTCACTTTCCTCAAGTCCCAGAACATTCAGCTCCTCTGCATTTAATTCCATCGGAGCTGTAAACAGTTCTACACCGTTCCTTTTCCAGAATTGCCGGCTGTATTGATTGAATACATACAGATTATGATCCAGAAGGAGCGTCCTGTCAAATCCGTGTTGTTTTAAAAACTGAAAACTCTCACAGTTTCTGATCAATACACCGTCCTGTGCGATTTCCAGAAACCGATCATAATGTTGTTCAAATTTTCGAACTGCATCAGCCCGGAAAATATGGGGCATTGCCAGAAAAATCTTGAAACTGCTTCTTTTCGCTTTTTCACAGAGGTGCTGCAGTCTCGCATCTTCAAATAAATCCTGTACTATATTACTGTCAATATAAATCCGTTCTGCTGCCCCTGAATCCAGCACACTTTCCAGCTGTTCCAAAGTCTCTGTCAGAACACTCAGCAGTACCCCTTCCGTTTCCTTTTCTTCTGATTTTTGTTTCAAAAGAGGTTGTTCCGTGGATGTCCGCCGGAACTTCCCGCATATCTCCAGTTCTAATTTTTCTAATGCCTGCCTTCTTAATTCATTGAACTGCTGCATTGGAAGAAACACCTTTCCTTCCAGATCAATCTCCAGATGTTCAAATACAAATTCTGTGGCTCCCGTCTTAGAAAGTTGCTTTTGGATTCTGGACACCTCCATCGGCTGATTCTGTGCCTCCTGCACAGTCTGCTCGGAATAAACGGTAACGCTTATATCTTCTGTCCAGACTGTCAGCATTGCCGGTTCTCCCACTGCCGCACGCAGGTATCCGGATATCTGCTCTTTCGTTGCTCCTTCCAGATACTGTTCTTTCATCTCTGTCATCAGTTTCTGGTTACGGATTCGATTTAGAATCTGTCCTTTTTGATATTGTTCCTTTTTGGGAACCAGAATCACAGTCTTTGTTCCCTTTGGAATCTCTTTTCCAAAAGAGTAATTCTCACGCTGCAGATTCAACTCCAGGAGATCTCCCTTGTGGATATCTGTTAAAGTTTCCACCGTCAGTTCTCTTCCTTTCTGTGAGAGCACACGTGCCGCAGGTACTCCTGCATGGTTCGGGCGGGAAATGGCGATCATATCCCGGCCGTTTCGTTCTTTATAATAACCCTGGCTGAATCCGCCCCGATTATACAGATCCATCAGCGCTTCCCGGTCTGCCTGTTCTACCCGATATCCACCTTTTCCCTTTTTTAGATACAAATCTGTATACTTCCGGTAAATCGATGTCACGGCCGCTACATACTCAGGCCGCTTCATTCTTCCCTCAATCTTAAATGAATAGACGCCCGCCTCGATCAGCTCCGGAATCAAATCCAGAGTACAAATGTCTTTTGGACTGAGCACGTATTCTTTTTTGCTGCTCTGATCCACACTGTACGGGAGACGGCACGGCTGGGCACACTGCCCTCTGTTTCCACTGCGTCCTCCGATCAGGCTGCTGAGCAGGCACTGGCCGGAATAGCAGTAACACAACGCCCCATGGACAAAGCACTCGATCTCCATCCCTGTTGCACGATAGATCTCCTGAATCTCTTCCAGAGAAATCTCCCTTGCCGGGACCACTCTTGTCACTCCCTGACTTTGTAAAAACTGCGCTGCCTTAACATTAACTGAGGACATCTGTGTACTTGCATGAATCTCCAGATCCGGAAAATCATGCCGGATCAATTCAAGCACTCCGACATCCTGTACGATCACCGCATCTAAGCCATGCAGATACAAGGGTTCCAAATAGTCATGAAGTGTCTCGATCTCCCGGTCTTTCAGAAGTGTATTGACTGTAAGATACACTTTTCTCCCATGGAAATGTGCATAATCAATGGCCTGCTTTAATGTCTCTTCTGTAAAATTGTCTGCGAATGCACGAGCTCCGAATCTGGGACCTCCTGCATAGACGGCATCCGCACCCGCATGGATCGCAGCCAGAAAGCTCTCATAGGATCCTGCCGGAGATAAAATCTCTACCTGTGGTTTTTTCTTTTCTTCTATCAATCAATAACTCCTTTTTCTATTTACATAAAAAGAGGGCCAAACAAAAGCTGCTTGCTTCTGCAGTCTCTTGGGCACCCTCATTCTTTTACTTTCTGCGATTCTTCATCTCTGTTTCCAGCTTCACGATCTGCATCTGAAGATCGTTGTTTTCCTCTTTCATCTTAGCGAGCTCTTTTTCCGCATTCTCCAACTTGATCTGTACGGAAATTAACTCATGCTTTAAGTCATACATCTCTTTATCTTTCAGTTCGATGTCACTCTCCAGTGAATCTCCCTGCTTCTTTGCCTTAAAATAATCATCTGCAATATTCAGTGCCAAAAGTACATTTCTGGTATCTGCACTCTGCTTGCGGTAACCTTCGCTGTTGGCACATTCTGTTATCTTATGGTTCAGATAGGAAGATACTTTCTGCAGATACTCTTCACCCTCAAATCCACTTAGCGTATAGACTTTTCCTCCAATTAAAACTTCTGTAAAATGTTTTGCTGAACTCATAGCATCCTCCTTGGCATTTCTTATCTGTTATTATAAACTATCTGCAAACAAAAACCAACTGTTTTTTGAAGTTTCTGTGTGACCGCTCACCTTGAAACCGGAGGAAGAATTCCAAGATGCCGGTATGCCAGATCTGTCACAACCCTTCCTCTCGGTGTACGCTGGATAAATCCACACTTCAGCAGATATGGTTCGTATACATCCTCCAGTGTTCCGGAATCTTCTGAAATGCTGGCTGCAAGCGTATCCAGCCCCACCGGACCGCCCTGAAACTTTTCAATCATGACCTGCAGGATCATCCGGTCTCCGTGGTCCAGTCCATAACGGTCCACATCCAGAAGATCCAGTGCATAATTTGCTACTTCTTCCGTGATCACACCGTCATATTTGACCTGTGCAAAATCACGCACCCGCTTTAGCAGACGGTTGGCAAGCCGCGGAGTTCCTCTGGAGCGTTTGGCAAGCTCAAGCGCCCCTTTTGTATCAATCTCGACATTGAGCACTCTGGCCGAACGCTTGATGATCGTCATCAACTCTTCTTCTGTATAAAACTCAAGACGATTCACAACTCCAAAACGATCCCGCAGGGGTGCGGTGAGCATCCCTGCTCTCGTAGTCGCTCCCACCAGGGTAAACTTCGGAAGATCCAGACGGATCGAACGTGCGGTCGCGCCCTTTCCGATCATAATATCAATCGCATAGTCTTCCATCGCCGGATACAGCACTTCCTCCACCTGCCGGTTCAATCGGTGAATCTCATCCACGAACAGTACATCATGCTCCTGCAGATTATTCAAAATAGCGGCCATCTCTCCCGGCTTTTCAATCGCCGGCCCGGAAGTCACCTTGAGATTCACCCCCATTTCATTGGCGATGATTCCTGCAAGCGTCGTCTTTCCGAGTCCCGGCGGTCCATAGAACAATACATGGTCTAACGCCTCGTCTCTTTCTTTTGCCGCCCGGATATAAACTTCCAGCATCTTCTTCGCTTTTGCCTGTCCTATGTAGTCCGAAAGAAGCTGCGGCCGCAGATGATTCTCTATCTTCGCATCTTCTTCCAGATTTTCTGTTGTGATAATTCGTCTTCCCATATGCTTCCTCTACTATATCTATAACATTTTTTTCAATGCTTCTTTGAGTACGTCTTCCACAGAAGTATACTCTGTCACCTGGCGTACTGCCTTCAGACTCTCGGCATTGCCATATCCAAGCGCCACTAAAGCCTGCACTGCCTCTGTCTGGATATCACCGTTTCGCCCATCTGATGGAATCTCTGCAGCGGCTGCGCTTCGCGGCTCTAACATCTCCTTAAGATCCAGCTTGTCTTTCAATTCGATGATCAGCTTCTCGGCTGTCTTCTTCCCAATCCCGGGTGCTGCACAGATTGCCTTGGCGTCACCTGACAATACCGCAAACTTGAGTTCATCCGCCGAAAGACAGGATAAGATGTTCAGTCCGCCTTTTGGCCCGATTCCGCTCACGCCGATGACCAGCCGGAATACTTCAAGATCGTCTCTTGTCAGAAATCCAAACAGCTGCATCGCATCTTCCCGCACATTCAGGTACGTGTGAATCTTTACTTCACATCCAATCGGCCCCAAAAGGCTCAGGGACTGCTCCGGCATATAAATTCCGAATCCTACTCCCTGTACATCTACGATTGCCTTGTCCCGTTCCAGGCCTGCCAGTTCCCCTCTAATATATGAAATCATAGCTTCTGTTTCCTTTTCTTCTACACTTATTCTGCTTTTTTCAAAAAAGCAGTCCTTTTGAGCACTTCACTGGATACAATTCCAATCAGCAACCCCGTTACCAGCCCCGATACGAGCAAAACTGGGAAATAATACCAGACCTGATAGGTCTCTACGATCATCATCGCGAGCAACAGCTGCCCGATGTTATGAAATACACCTCCTGCGATGCTGACTCCCTGGATACTGAAACCACCGGTCCTACGAAGCAACACCATGATGGCGAGACTGAAAACGCCCCCTGCCATACTGTAGAGAATCATACTCAGATTCCCAAACAAAAATCCGGACAGCAGAATTCTGGTTACAGATAAAAGAAACGCTTCTTTTCCTCCATATGTATACAAAACAATGACGATTACCAGATTTGCCAGCCCCAGTTTTATCCCAGGGATTCCAAAAGAAATCGGAATCAAGGTCTCCACATAGCTCAAAATAAGCGCCAGCGAAGTAAATACACCAAAATATGCTGTCTTATTCTTCATCTGTCCTCTCCTGTTTTAAAATGTTAATTCACGATTCCATCCAGTTCACTCTCTTTACTGCCCTGTACACTCACCACGACCTGATTCGGAAGACAGATGATACTCTCTCCCGTCCTGAAGATTGCCTTCTGGTGTACGCAGAGCTGATCCGGACAGTCTGCCCACTCCATCTTCGCCTGTCCATTCTGAATACGCAGACGATTCCCATCCTGAATCTCTATCGTCTGATCCTTTGCCAGTGAATACGTACCATACACTTCTCCGTCTACGGTGACAACTGCCTCCTGTGCCTCTTTTCCTGTCAGCAAAAAAAATCCCGCACACACTGCTGCTACCAAAAGTATGCATCCAATCAAAATATAATCTCGTTTTTTCATAGTTGTATCCTTTCAGAGTTTTATCATAGCACACTGCACTCAGGAATGCAACCATTCATTCGACCATATGTTCGGGTTGCATTCTTTTACAAAAATCTCCGGATCGGGATGGTAATCACCCGGAGCACTGCATAAAAAATCTTTTTCTCGGTGGACATTTCACGCGGATGATAATTCTCTTCATAATGATATTCTCCGCTGTCCGTCATTGTTCTGCTATAGGTTTTGTCGCGATCGATTTCTTCTCTTAATTCTGCTGCCAGTGCTTCTGAATCAATCGCAAGCATCAATTCCGTATCCTGATACGTACTGCGCATATCCAGGTTGTAGGAACCTACGATACTGAGTCTGTCATCAATGAGCACCGCTTTGGTATGATTGGAATGAGGACCCAGATATTCATGCACCTGCACACCGGTTGCCCAGATTTTTTCTTTTTGGTTCAAGTAATCTGTACATCCCCACGGATTGGCTCCGCTTGACACATCATTGGTGATAATCTCCACATTCGTTCCCTGTTCACAAGTATTTTTCAGATCTGCATACATCTCTTTTCCGCAGATAATATAAGGCGTGCAAATGACTGCATTTTTCCCTGTCTGAAGCAGCTGGTTGACAGAATACCACATATGAGGCTCTTTGTTTTTTGCTTCGATCGGATTGGAAAGAAGGGTTACCTTTGCGGTCTCTACCGTCCGCGCTTCCCAATCCCAGGTTTTTACAATGTCCGGATATAACGCTTCAAGTTTCGGATATCGTTCTTCCAGTTCTTTCAGACTGTTCTGTACACGGTCAGTCTTCTTTTTACAGAGGTATTCTTTGCTGTCCGAAAGCTCCCACACGCGTTCAAAATATCCCTTCAGCTGTTTTAAAGAGGCACTTTCTCCTTCCTTTGCATAGATAAAAATCTCTTTGTCAATATTCTGATGCTTTCCATAATCTCCCAAAAACAGATTGGTCGTATTTCTTCCGCCCAAAAGGTACATCGAAGAATCTGTGATCACATATTTATCATGGAGTCTTGCCTGCATCGTCCACGGCTTCAACAGATTAACCGGATTGTACACTTTCACTTCTATATTTTCTGTAGAGGCGAGTGCCTGAAAATACGGATCTCCCAGCATATCTAAAAATCCACTGATTCCATCTACGATCAGACGAACATGCACATTCCTGTGTGCTGCCTCGATCAGCGCACTCATCACATCTTTGCCTCCGGTATCCGCATTAAAATCAAAAGTCGATACGATTACTTCTTCTTTCGCTTCCCGGATCATTTTCAATCGATATTCCAAAGCTTCTGTATTATCCGTAATGTAAGCCGCCCGTTCTTTTCCCGGCTCCTCAGAATAACATTCCTGTGGATCAAACAGTTTCTTATAATGATCCGATACTTTTTTATGCTGAACATAAGGAATCGTCAGTGCTGCGATATACAAAAAAACTGCAATCAGACAAAATCTTCCCCAGCGTATTTTTTTCTTTCCTGTTTTTAAATCGTATATTCTCACCTCTGCCACCTCTCTGTTTCCTCATAGTTAAAAGGTAGTATAGTTCGCTCCTGCTCAAAAGTCAAGTACGGTATTTTGTTGTGTTTTACGGGAAATTTCGTTATAATAAGCGAAACACTCAAACACAAGGAGATTTCTTTATGAACCAGATCAAATCGATTCGAAAATTATGCTTTATTCCGCTGCTCTTTCTGCTTCTTTTTTCTCTCAGTGGCTGTGCCTCATCTGCAGAACCGCTCCAGATGAACGAGATGTATTTTGATACAATCATTACGATCCGCATATGGGATACTTCCGACCGCTCTGTTCTGGAAGAATGCGAAAAGCTTTGTCAAAAATATGAAAATCTGTTCAGCCGGACCATTGATACCAGTGATGTTTCCAGGATCAATCAGGCAAACGGACAGCCTGTGACTGTAGATCAGGAGACAGCTGATCTGATCAAAACCGCACTGCACTATGGGGATTTATCAGATGGGAAATTTGATATCACCATTGCTCCGTTAAGTGAGCTCTGGAATTTCGGACATAATGACGGACAGATTCCAGATCCAGCTGCCATTGAGGAAGCCAGAAGTCATGTGAATTACAAAAACGTCAAAGTGGACGGTGCTACCGTTCAGCTTCTGGATCCAAAGGCTGCCATCGATCTTGGAGCGATTGCAAAGGGCTATATTGCAGATCAGCTGAAAGAATATCTGGAAAGCGCCGGGATTAAACACGGACTGATTTCCCTTGGCGGAAATACCGTGGCAATCGGGGAAAAGCCGGATGGGTCACCTTTTAAGATCGGCGTTCAAAAACCCTTTGCCGAGCAAAATGATATCCTTACAAGTCTTGATATCAGAAATCAATCTGTGGTTTCTTCCGGAACCTACGAGCGCTATTTTGAAAAAGACGGAAAAATTTACCATCACATTTTAAATCCGTTTACCGGATATCCTTACGAGACTCATCTGCAGCAGGTTACGATCATCTCGGATGCTTCTGTAGATGGAGACGCCTTAAGTACCACTTGTTTTGCACTTGGTCTGGAAGAGGGATCAAAACTGATCAAATCACTGGACGAAATCGAAGCTATTTTCGTGACAGATGACGGAAACATCCATCGGGTGGGGTGATATCACTCCCACCCCAAATGTGTTCTTTTACAATCATTCTTGGCATGAACTTTAAAATCCCATTTCTGTCCACATTGGTCAGAAATGGGATTTTCTTGATCTGTCAGATCATTCATTCAAAAAACTGGAATTTGCCTTTCTGTGATAGTTTGTCACTGATCACCTATCAGCAGCCATATAATGATCGTCGGTATGATTGCGGTAAGCAAGGGCGAAAACATCAATGCCTTCTTTGTATTCTTCAATTTTTGAGATACATATATGTGGAAGGAAAACCATATTCCACTTAATAAAAATCCTATGATAAAAACAATTGGATAAAGCATTTATAAACTCCTTTTATAAAAAATCCAAAAACTCCGGATTTTCTCCATAATGGCTCTATGTAATGCTTATTCATTTCCAGTGCTTTAACTGTGAAAGATATATATTAAATTGAGCTCGTCTGTCATCCACTCCCAGATTATCAGGATTCGGCATATGTTCCACAAGATAATCCAATAAAGACTCTCTTGACTGATATACAAACTTCCCCTCTGCATAACACCACTTACAATAATCTTCATTGTAGCTTCCATCTTTCTCCCGGCTGATGAATGCATCTTCATTTAAGGGCATTCCACAGCATTGACAAATGAGCTGGCGAGGAGAGCCCAGAAGCGTATTGACGGAAACTTCAAACTCCTGTGATAACAGTTTTAATGTATCTGTATTAGGTTGTGTCTCTCCTGTTTCCCAACGACTGACAGCCTGTCTGGTAACCATCACACGTTTCGCCATTTGCTCCTGTGTGAGACTATTTTTCTCGCGCAGCTTTTTAAGCACATCTTTCATTTCCATATTAGTTCCCTCCTTTGTGTAATATCTTAGCTCTATTATGAGGCCTCTCTATGGTTTTAACAAGCAACCTGCAGTTGCTAAGAAGTTCTTGTAATCACACATCAGGAGTCGCTTTTACCGGATTCAGCAGCTTCCATCTGTTTTTTCACATCTACAAGGCTAATCCACACTCAAACGCTAACAGCATGTATTTCTCAGCATTCGTAAGTCCATACAATTCTAGATCTCGAATTTCCCATTTTTCCGAACTGAGACTATCCGCCCCATACAGAAATTGTATAAATGGAATCTGCCGGTATTGTGAAACTGCCAGCATAGATGCACATTCCATTTCAACCGCAAGACAGCCTTCCTGCCTGCGTTCCTCAATCGCTGGAATGGTTTCTCTGTAAATTGCATCCGAAGTCCATGTTTTTCCTTTTACATAGGAATACCCACAGAATTCCAATACATTCTGCAGTACCCGAATGGAATGTTCCGACGCTTTAATTTCCTCTGATGGAGCTATGTAATGATAGCTTGTTCCTTCATCACGGACTGCAGAAACCGGAATAATCATGTTATCCTTCACTTTCTCATCATCCAACACACCGCAGGAACCAAACATTACAAACTTCTTTGCACCCATGGCAACAACTTCCTCAAATCCTGCCACACATGCCGGTGCCCCTACTCTGGATAAATAAAATGCAATATCCTGATTTTTGTAATAAGTTTTATAAACAGGCAAAGCTCCATTGGCCGTATATAGTTCTGCAATCTTCTCTACACTTTTCAAGGAAGCAAACTTCTGAATAATATTTTCCGAAAATGTGGAAACACAGATTTCCGGAAAACCCTCTATTTTTTTCGTGGTATCAAAAGGCGTAAAAAGTGCCGGTTCTGTTATTGTATTTTTTTGAAAAATGGTTCCCATAGTGACACTCCCTTCTTGTCATCCTCATGAAAAGATCTAAAATCATTGCATAATATGCGCTGTAATAATCGTATCGCTATATGCGTTGACTGTTATTTTAAGGATTCAACACAAAATACGAATCATACTCTGTTCCATCATGCCCTACCAGTTTTTCCGCCGAAAGCTCAAACCCCAGATTTTTCAACGCTTGAATACGTTCCGTAGCTGCTGGAATTGCTTTTGTGGCAATTTTACTACAATGGAATAAACGATATGCAGGCGCGATAATCAAACTTAATATTTTTATAATCTTATCAGACATTTCATAGTCGCTCCGAATATCAAGCCTAAGCAATCCACAATCTGTAAAATAATCTGCGGCATCTCTGTGAAAAAGTTCTATTGTCCCTATTGCTTCATGCGTTTCTTTTGATATAATCGTCCACCGGACAAATCCCTGTCGATTATACTCAAAAAGCCAATAATCAATAGCCTGCTGCATTCTGTTTTCAGTTGTATAATAAAAATCATCTCCGCCACAATTATCACTATTAAAGAAAGAGACAGCCTCTTTATCTGAATAAACTTTTAGTAAATCCAGTCTATCCTCCTGTCTGACCATTCTCAAAATATAGTCATTATTCTCAAATTCAGGACAACTTCTATAAATCTCTTCCATACTGGTCTTCCTCCGTAAATTCCGATTTTTTACTTTTGGAAACATAGTTGATTGAGCAATAAACTGCTACATTGTAATTGCTTCCATAATCTGATTCAAGGATTGATAATCAACGAAATCCACTTTTGTCCCATAAGTTTCTATCATTGCCTTTGTTTCAGCTGTCATCTTCTCTTTTGGAATCTTCTTTACCTTGTGATATAGAAGATTCATCATTGTTCTATGCTTGAAGTTCAACTTATCATAATCAATACCGCCTCTCAAATGAAAAATATTGGTATTGCTCAGAATCCTTTCCGGCACTTGTTTCCTTATGGATTTTCTGATATTGTCTGTATTTTCCTTATCATATACATCCGCAAGTCCAACTGTCACAATAATAAGTTGTGTATTTTCACCCAATACTTTGATGATCCGTTTCAGACCTTTGACTCCTCCTGCATACAAACCTCCAAAGTGTACAATAAGATCATACTCTGTCAACTCTTTAATATCTTCATAACTTATAACAGGCAGATTTATCATTTCAGAAAGTTGCTCTGCATATCTTTTTGTTGTTCCATACTGACTTCCATATACAATTAAAGCATTCATATGCAATTTGCTCCATTCATTACATTTTAACAATTTTTCTTACTGTATTTGCCGTCCGGATCGTAATTCTGTCACTGATCTTTGAACTGGCAGTTTTTGACCACCAATTTGTTTTTTGATAATCTTTGCGGCTAAAAGACCAGAAAATCACATTTTTATAATGATAGATTTTTTCGTACTCTTCTTTTGGATTTCCAACTTCATTACAAAAACTGTCATAAGATATGTCCGGAAACATAAAAATAAGATTATCATAGATCTCCTTGTTGCTGTCTCCCCACCATTCTGGAGCATTTTTCAATATGTCTTCCAACTCTTCCTGCGAAACAACAAAAACGGGAATGTCCAACCCAAATCGTTTATTTATCATGGATCTTATTTCATTTGAAAGTCTCTCTTTGTCATCAATGTCCGCGCAGAAAACAACATTGCCGCCATTAAGATATGTAGAAACTGCTGTATATCCAAGTTCTGCAAAACCCGCTTTTAATTCAGACATCGCTATTTTGTTTTTGCCACTGATATTGATTCCTCTTAATAAGGCAACATACCTTTTCATACAACCATTCCTCTCTGACATTTTTTGTTTTCTCAATATATTGTATAAATTTTATCATATCACAGACTTTTTGTGTAGTGATTTCTTTTTGATCCTTTTTTGTTCCTTAAGAGAAAGCTCCTTTCAGTTCTTAACTCAATTTGAAATCTGATAATCATAAATAAAGAAATTCATTACTGCTTGCTGTCCTTTGATGTTAAATACGTGTTTCTTTTCTAAGCGTCTTTTCATTCCTTGGTGTTCATAAAAGCCATAATTACAACTTGTGTCTGTAAACAAATAAAATTCTTTCAGTTTTTCCTGCTTCATGTAATTGAGTGCTGATTGAAAAAGCATTTTTCCAATCCCTTTTCCTCTGCACGAAGAACTTACGGCAAATAAGGCAAGTTCTGCCGGGTAAGTCTTGTTATTTTCGTTTAGTAATTGCTTATCTATTCCATTGACGTTACCAAAGATTTTTGAAACATTTCGCCCCTCTTTTGAACTGTATAATGATAGTATTGATTTTATCTGCAGCAGCCTGTTTGAAAAAGGACATTTATGTTTAGTAATATTATTCGCCAGTATAATACCTGCCACATTTCCGTCAACTACCGCTACTCTTGAAAAAGTATAGTTTGTTAAGCAACTGCTTAGAAATACTCTTGCTAATTTGACCGCTGTTTTTGAGGTACTAAAATCATCATAATGCCAAGTTTCTCTGATGATAGTTTCTAAAACTTTAAAATCTTGTTTTTGATATTCTCGTAATTCTATTTGCATTGTTCTTCTCCTTGTTTTCATCATTTATATCATGTATGATAAAGTATACAGTAACTGTAATGTCAATAAGGAGATATACGAAAATGAAAAAAGAAATTAAAAGGCTAACAACCGCACAATTCGCAAAACTACACGAAGTAAATAAACGTACATTACATTATTATGATGAAATCGGTCTTTTCCATCCGCTTACCAAGGCTGAAAATGGCTATCGCTATTATGATATTTCACAAAGCATAGATTTTGAATATATTCGTATGCTGAAAGAATTAAATATGAGTATTGAAGAAATTGAAGCATATCGAAAAAATCCTACACCTGCCAACTTCTTAAAAATTGTGAATGAGAAAGAAAAAGAAATTGATAAGCAAATTCAAAAACTGAAAGATATTAAAACTGTAATGCAAAGGAAGAAAGCGAAAATCGCTTTTTGTGAAACTTTGCAAGAGCAGGAAATCAGAATTGAAGAATGCAAATCAGAAAGGCTTTTCGTCTATCCTTATGATTTCTCAAAAGATGATATATCAGAAATTTTTTCCCACTTGAAAGATATATGGGGAATCGAACAAATACGCATGGGAATGGGAAGTTTTATTTCGCTTGATAATGTATATAAGATGAACTTTGATAAATATGAGGGGATATATACGATTGCCTTGAACAAGAAGTCTGTTCCAAATAGTCTTATAAAACCAAAAGGAAAATATCTTTGCGGTTATCAAAAGGGTACATGGGATAAATTGCCAGCACTGTATCAACAGATGTTGGATTATGCCAATAAAAATAATTTACAACTTACTGGCTACGCTTACGAAGTTGGTTTGAACGATTTTGTAATTTCTGATGAAGCCGATTATATTACAAAAATTATGATTAAGATTCAAGAAACCCCTTGACTTTACAGTTAGTGATGCGGATAATCAAAAATTGAATATAAATTTCCCAATAAACTTGAATGGATGATATCACTTACTACTGATCCGTCCTTTTCAGTAACATACAGCAGATAACAATTGCAAATAAGAAAATCAACGGATTGCATCCGAAGCACCTCTTCACGCAGTGTTTCCAATGCATTCAAAGATTCAGACAGTGCCTCTATTTTCTTTTGCACGATCGCAGCCTGTTCTGTAAGGATATCGGCAACTTCGGCTGGTTTGTCAAGTGAGATCAATCTGCTTTTTATGTCACTCAATGAAAATCCCAGATGTTTCAATGACAAAATCTGATGAAGTTTTACGACATCTTTATTCGTATAGAGTCTGCGGCCGCCTTCACTGATACAAGAAGGTGCCAAAAGTCCTTCTCTGCCATAATGCTGTAATGTTCTTACAGTCACACCCATTCTTTTTGCTAGTTCCCCTGTCGTCATATAGCCCTGTGGTATTGCCCTCTGATTTTCCATGTCTTATCACCTCTTTTTCACAGTATAACTCATTACGCTGCGTCATGAGCAAGAATTTTTTACATGGTATCGTTTTTCACATTAAAATAACTCAACTACAAATGTTGCATTCATCAGATAAATTTAGTATTGTATCCACAATAGAAGCCATTTCGGAATCATGCGTGATGATAATACAAATTTTATCAGCGAAAATTGAATGTACCGACTGCTTCAATAAATTGCTGGCAGCAACATCCAAATTCGATGTTGCTTCATCAAAAATCATCACATCAGGATTTTTTACAATCATTCTGGCAAGTGCAATTTTTTGTCTTTGTCCGCCCGATAGATTTTTTCCATTTTCATTGACCATAGAATGAAGCCCATTTTCAAATTCAGAAATAGTAAGACCTGCTTTTTTCAGTGCAGCCATAACCTCCTGCTCTTTTAAATCCGGAGAAATATATCTTATATTGTCCAGCAAAGAGCCTGAATAATTTTTGTAAAATCCAAGCAGAAGCTTTGCCACTGTTGTTTTACCGCTTCCGTTTTTTCCAGACAGCACAATTTTTGTATTTTTATGAGCTCTCATATTAAAATTGCGGATAACAGGCTTTTCTGTATATGCAAAAGAAACATCAGAACAGACAATATCTTCGATTCTCCCTGTTTTTTTATCACCGGATACTTCCTCCTCCGTTTTGAGTTTTAATAATTCTCCGATTCGTGATAGTGCCGCAATACCTGGTTGTACCATACATAATGCTGATGCTGGATAAAAGCTGCAATTCCTAAGATTCCTTCTGAAGCCAAATTCATCATTTTCCCACGTTGAACAGATCTGTCCGCCATAGTTTTCAACTGTTTAGAAATTTCAGATGCACGCTGCTGTTCCATTTTCATTTCTTTAACAGCGGATATGCCGCTTATATTTTCCTGTATCTTTCCGGATGTTTGTGCAGTCGATTCAAACAAAGCTTTCGATGCTTTTTTATCTGAAGACTCGAATAATTCGTAAAATAGTAAATAGCCGGCAAAAAAAGAAGTGATATATTATCCATATCACTCCTTTCACCATATCATTGCTTATTTCCGCTCCTGCATCCGGCGTCAAAACTACCGACTTAACATTTTATACCATTCCTACCTGTCAAATTACTGAAGGATCTTAAAACCAATTTACTTTTTCATCTCTGAACTGAGGTTTATCACTATATTCATACGGATTATAATTATTACGATTACAACCAAACTCTTTTAATGATTTTATCTTATCCTCAGTTGTCCATTCAATCAGGGAAACCCCATTAAATTCTTCTATACTCCCCGTATTCATCTCATTCTTAAAATACCATTCTACAATTGTCTGATTTTCTTTATGGAAAAACTGTTTAATATCCCAAACAACTACTTTACCGCGAGTATTCCACTCATGAAACCAATGCTTTACCGTTCTGCGATTCTGGTACTGAGGCCCCCAACTCTCCGTATAGATCACATCTTCTGTAAAAATATCATCTATTCCCACGTCTTGTTGTTCTATCCACATATCAAACCACAAATAAATTATTTCTTCTCTCTTGTTCATTCTCTCTCACCACTGCTTTATTTTTCATCAGTCTATCAGAAAGCACAAATGTCACAGAAAGGGGCTTAATGCCCCTTATGCTTTTCTTTTTTCTTTTGCTGTTTCAATTCAAACATACGCTCTGCTTCCAGTTGCTTCTGCTCTCGCTTTCTTGCTTTGCGCTTTTGCTTATTTTGTTCTTGCTGCAGCTTCAAAGCTTGTTGAGATTTTGTTCCAATCCCGCTTGTTTGTAACTGTCTTTTTGTTTCTCGAAGCGTTCTTTTCGGATTTTTCTTTGATTCTTTTAAAGCAACTGGTACAGTCGGGCTAAATTCCAAACTACCATAATATCTTAAAACACCTTCCAGAATCTCATAATCTTTTGGCTCTGCACCAAATATCACTTTTCCCGCAGAAAGTTTCCCATCACAGATCTGTTCAAAAACGCCAATCCAAAATGGTTCTTCAAAATACACTGTCAGTTTACATGCTGTCCTGCTCATAACAATCCCTCCTTATTGATTGGATGAGCAAAGAACGGACAACCCGGAGGGGCAGGTTACTTACCCTATAAATATAGGACGGCCGGGCTACCTACCGGCTCTGGCATACAATAAAATATGCGTTGCGTTTTTATCTCTGCTGTTTGTTGACTGGTTCCCCCAGATGATGGAACAGTCACCTTAGTTTTCAAATACCACTTAAATTATAGGACTCCTGTTTTGAAAAATCAAGCTGCTTTTGCTGTAAGAAATGCAGGAATCACTGTTCACACCAATCCCCACATCTCCGTGGTGAAATATAACAAAAACTCCCCGATCGGGGAGTTTTACATGATAAATCCTATTCTGCAGTCTGTCTCGGAATAATAATCTTTCTCGGACATTTTTCTGCACACACACCACAGTTTGTACATTTGTCTGCATCAATATGAGCCAGACCGTTCAACACAGTGATCGCACCGGCTTCACAGCTTCTCTCACAAAGCTTACATCCGATACAGCCCACTTTGCAGACGCTCATCAATGCTTTTCCCTTGTCATGGGAGCTGCACTGCACGAATGTCTTCTGCTTATATGGAATCAGCTCGATCAGCTTTTTCGGACAGGCTTCGATGCATTTTCCACATGCTTTACATGCTTCTTTGTCTACAACCGCAATCCCGTTCTCCACGTGAATGGCATCAAACGGACAGGCCTTCACACAGCTTCCGAATCCAAGACATCCATAAGAACATCCTTTTTGTCCTCCGTCCTGCATCAGATTCGCCATCGTACAGTCTTTAATTCCGTAATATTCATATACATTTGATGCATTCTCGCAGGTTCCGGCACATTTCACAAATGCAACCTTTCGTTCCTGACTTCCTGCGCTCTGTCCCATGATTGCTCCGATCTTCTCAGCGACAGGTGCGCCTCCGACCGGACATCCGCCAACTTCGGCTTCTCCCTTTACAATCGCAGCTGCAAGACCGGAACAGCCCGCATATCCACAGCCACCGCAGTTATTTCCCGGAAGCTCTGCCAGAATGGCTTCTTCTCTTTCATCTACTTCTACTGCAAACTTTTTGCCGGATACTCCAAGAAAGACGCCGATAAACAGTCCGGTTCCTCCGACAATCGCCGCAGCGATCAAAATTCCTGATATCATCTCTTATGTCCTCCTTAAATCAATCCCGAGAATCCGAAAAACGCAATCGCCATCAATCCGGCTGTTACCAGCACGATCGGAGTTCCCTGAAAGGATTCCGGAACATCATTGTACTCGATTTTTTCACGGATTCCAGCCATCAGTACGATTGCAATCAGGAATCCGACTGCTGTTGCAACTCCGTTGACAACGCCCGCACCAATGCTATAGGATTTCTGCACATTTGTCAGTGCAACTCCGAGTACCGCACAGTTGGTTGTAATCAGAGGCAGGTAAACTCCCAGCGCCTGATACAGCGGCGGCATTGCTTTTTTCAGAAACATTTCTACAAACTGCACCAGTGCCGCAATAACAAGGATAAACACAATCGTCTGCAGATATTCGAAATGCAGCGGCACTAAAATAAACTGGTAGATCAGCCCCGTTACAAACGAAGAAATCGTAATAACAAAGACAACGGCTCCTCCCATACCGGCTGCTGTTTTTACATTTTTTGATACTCCAAGGAATGGACAGATTCCAAGGAACTGGCTCAGTACAACGTTGTTTACAAGCGCTGAACCAACTGCGATCAATAATAATTCTTTCATCGTCCGCTCCTCCTACTCGTTTGTTCCGGTGCTGCCACACCCTGCACAGGACGCGCATCCTCCGGCACATCCGTCATTATTGTTTACCGGTTTTCCTTTTTTCTGTGCACGGTTCTTAATCTTGTTCTGCAGTGCTGTCAGACCCGCAAGAACAAAAAATGCACCCGGTGCCAGAATAAAGATCGTAATCGGCTCATATGTATCCGGAAGTACCTGGAAATTAAAGATTTTTCCGGAACCGATCAGCTCTCTGACAATTCCGATGGAAGTCAGGCCGACTGTAAATCCAAGTCCCATTCCGATTCCGTCAAAAACAGACGGCAGTACCGGATTTTTGGATGCATAACTCTCGGCTCTTCCCAGAATGATACAGTTTACTACGATCAGAGGAATATAAAGTCCCAGTGAATCATACAGACTTGGAACAAACCCTTCCAGCAAAAACTGTACGATCGTTACAAAAGATGCCACAACAACGATAAATGCAGGCATACGTACGGAATCCGGAATGATCTTACGCAGCATGGAGATCAGCATATTGGACAGCACCAGTACTACGGTTGTAGAAAGTCCCATACCGATTCCGTTGATTGCAGAAGTCGTCACCGCAAGCGTCGGACACATTCCGAGCATCAGAACAAAGGTTGGATTTTCTTTGATCAGACCATTGTAAAGTCTCTCTGTACATCTATTCATTGATCATGCCTCCTAACTCATTCTGGAAAGTATTCTGAAAATATACCAGCGCGGAATCGACTGCATTGGTCACAGCGTTGGTCGTGATCGTTGCACCACTGATGGCGTCAATCTTGTCGTCACCCTTCTCGCCGTTTTTCGTATAGGTAAATTTCTCTACATTTTTATCTTTGAACTGATCTTTAAACTCGCTCTCATCTGCTTTCATTCCAAGACCTGCGGTCTCACTGATCGAGAGCATCTCCACACCTTTTACAGTTCCGTCATTTAAAATTCCGACAGATAAACTCAAATCTCCGGCATATGCCTCATGAGAAGTTACAGAGATCACATATCCGATCACACTGCCGTTGTTATCCATTGCCTGCGCTACTTCTGTGATATCTGCGTCATATCCTGCATCCTGAAGGATAGAAGCAGCTGCCTGTTCGTCAAAATCTGCATATGCTTCGAAGGAATCCGCCTCCGGAAGCACTTTCTGGTATGCTGCCTGTTTATCCGCTTCTTTCGCTTTTGCGATCGGCGCTTTTGTCACCTCATAGACCAGTCCCAGAAGACATCCTGCCACAAGGGTGATCACTGTCAGGATACATGTATTTTTGATCATCTTATTCATTAGCGTTCCCCTCCTTTTCCGAATGGTCTTGGAAGAGTGATCTTTTCGATCAGCGGTACCAAAAGGTTACTGATGATAATCGCATAGGAAACACCCTCTGCAGAACCTCCGAACAAACGGAAGATTCCGGTCAGAAGTCCAAGACAGACTCCGTATACAATCTGTCCGGTCTTTGTGATCGGAGAAGTCACATAATCGGTTGCCATAAACCATGCTCCCAGCATCAGTCCGCCTCCGCAGAGATGAGCGGTAATGTACTGCGGATCAAAGCCATGACCGCCGAACAGAGTGATAAAGATTACAAATGTTACGATATAAGTTCCCGGAATCCGAAGATCGATCACGCCCATCAGGATCAAGAACATGGCACCGATCATAATCGCGATCACAGAAGTCTCTCCGATTGTTCCGCGGATATTTCCCATCATCATATCAAACGTATTCACAGCCTCACCGGCTCTTAAATTTGCCAGCGGTGTCGGTCCTGTCACTCCATCATATACAAAGTACGTCATTTTCCCTGTAAACGAGATTAAAAGAAAACAACGCGCTCCCAGTGCCGGATTCATAAAATTCTGTCCAAGACCGCCGAACAGCTGCTTTACAACGATGATCGCAAACACAGAGCCAAGCGCTCCCATCCAGAGCGGCAATGTAGGCGGAAGGTTCAAGGCCAGTAACAGACCTGTCACAACCGCACTGAAATCCTGAATTGTCACAGGCTTGTGCATCAGTTTCTCATAAATATATTCTGCGAGTACTGCGGAAGCTGTAGTCACCAGAACCAGAAGCCACGCATTCTCATGTCTGAAATTATAAATGCCAAAAAAAGTCGCAGGAAGCAGCGCAATCACTACAAAAAGCATGATATTGCTGCTCTTCACTCGATCCCTTATATGCGGGGAAGGAGATACATTGAAGTTTGCACTCACGATTTTGTCCTCACTTTCTTACTTTCTTTTGTTTGCCAGTGCAATCTTTCTCATAGAACCGATCGCCTGTTTTAGATTTCTTTTTGCCGGACAGACAAAACTGCAGGAACCACATTCCACACATTCCAGTCCGTTCATCTTCACAAATCCTTCTTCGTTGTGACGCTCTGAAAGATCTGCCAGTCTGGAAGGAATAATCCTGCTCGGACAGACTTCCACACAACGTCCGCAGTTGATGCAGGCAGTCTCTTTTGCTTCTGCTGCCTCATCCTTTTGAAACGCCAGAATCGAAGAAGATGTCTTTGTCACCGGCGCATCCAGTGTGACCATGGCAAATCCCATCATCGGACCTCCTGAGATCAGTTTCTGAGGTTCTGTTATAAATCCTCCGGCGGCATCCACCAGTTCTCTGTGGTTCATTCCGATCGGAACTCTAAAGTTTCCCGGATTCTGAATATCATCACCACTGACTGTGACTACACGCTCCATCAGAGGCTTTCCAAAACGTACCGCCTGATTGATCGCGATCAGAGTCTCCACATTATCTACTATACATCCTGCATCTGCCGGCAACATTGCTGCATGAATGGCACGCTTTGTCGTGGCATAGATCAACTGACGCTCTGCGCCCTGCGGATATTTCGTCTCCAGTACTTTCACGCTCATACGGGTTTTCCCGGCAATTGCCTCTTTTAATTTCTCTACGCAGTCTTTTTTATTGTCCTCCACTGCAAAAATTCCTTCTGCATTCGGGAATAAAGACAGCACCACTTCCATTCCGCTGACAATCTCCTTTGTACATTCCAGCATACGACGGTAATCTGCTGTAATATACGGCTCACATTCCGCACCGTTCGCAATGATGTACTCAATCTTATCGGCTTCCTTTGGAGAAAGCTTTACCTTTGTCGGGAATCCTGCACCACCCATTCCCACAACACCGGCTTCACTGATTCTCTCGATAATTTCTTCTTTTGTGAGTTCTTTTAGAGAAGTAATCGGAGTGTATTCCACTTCCTCATATGTACCATCGTTTTCCAGTACGATACAATTCACCTTACTTCCCGCCGGATTGTATCTCATTTCGATTGCTTTTACAGTTCCTGCCACGGATGCGTAAACCGGCGCAGATACAAATCCTCCTGCTTCCGCAATCTTCTGTCCTTTTAAGACATGGTCGCCTTTTTTCACCAATGGAACTGCAGGCGCACCGATATGCTGAGACAGCGGATACACCAGTTCACCCAGAGGCAAGAGCTCTTTGATCGGCTGATCTTTAGCAAGCGCTTTTCCGTCTTTTGGGTGGATTCCACCTTTAAATGTTAAAAGTCCCATCTAATTTTCCTTCCTTTCTTTTGCTGCACTAGATTTTATTATAGCAAAAAGTTCCTCGCAAAAAAGAGGCGAAGCTATTAAACTCCACCTCTCTATGTGTTTCATTCTACTCTTCTGTTTCTTCAACAGTGTCTGGCTCAAGTGCTTTCATGCTCAGGCTGATCTTCTTCTCTGCTTCGTTCAGATCTACCACTTTTGCAGTGATTTCCTGTCCAATAGAAAGAACATCAGATGGTTTTTCTACATGTGCTCTTGAAATCTGAGAAACATGCAGTAATGCATCTACTCCAGGTGCCAGTTCAACGAATGCACCAAAATCTGTCATACGTGCAACTTTTCCTGTAACCTCAGAACCAACTGCGAAGTCTTCAGCAGCGTGTGCCCATGGATTTGTCTCAGGGAATTTTAAGCTCAGTGCGATCTTTGTATCGTTGATGTCTTTCACAAGAACTTTTACCTGATCTCCAACCTGGAATACCTTCTTCGGATTCTCAACTCTTCCCCATGACATTTCAGAAATGTGAAGAAGTCCGTCTACTCCGCCAAGGTCGATAAATGCACCGAAATCTGTTACGTTCTTAACAGTTCCTTCTACTGTATCTCCAACCTGCAGTTTTGCAAACAGTTCTTTCTGTTTTTCTGCTCTCTCTGCTACAAGAAGCTGTCTTCTGTCACCGATCACGCGGTTTCTTCTTGGGTTGAATTCGCTGATCACAAACTCAATCTCCTGTCCTTCGTATTTGCTCAGATCTTTTTCATAAGAATCTGATACGAGACTTGCCGGAATAAATACACGTGCACCTTCTACAGTTGCGCACAGTCCTCCGCCAAGGATCTGAGTTACTGTTGCTTTTAAAACTTCTTTGTTCTCGAATGCTTCGCGCAGTCTTTCGTTTCCTTTTTCTGCTGCGAGTCTCTTATATGTCAGTAACACCTGACCTTCTCCATCATTGACTTTCAATACTTTTACAGTCATAGAATCACCAACAGAAACAACTGTTGTCAGGTCCAGAGACTGATCGTTGGAGTATTCACTCTTTGTAATGATACCGTCTGCTTTGTATCCGATATTCAGGATGATCTCATCTGGTTTCACATCAATTACAGTTCCCTCTACTACCTCTCCGTTGTGAATTGTTTTAAATGATTCTTCTAACATTTGTTCAAAAGATAATTCTGACATTATTTTGAACCTCCTCAATTATATTATTGGGCGTGGATGCCCCTGCTGTAATACCTACTGTTTCCACTGACCCTAATTGATTCAAATCCAAATCGTCAAGTGTCTGTATATAGTACGTATCCTTACATGCTCCCTTGCATATTTCAAATAACTTCTGGGTATTGGAACTATGTTTGTCACCAATCACTATCATAGCATCCACCTCTTCCGCAATGCTCCTGGCTTCCGTCTGACGTTCCCTGGTCGCACCGCAGATTGTATTTAAAACACTTACATCATAACTCTTTTTCGAAATAATTTCAACTAAATCTTGAAATTTATTGTAATTAAATGTCGTTTGGGCGACAACACATACGGCTCTTGCCGGATCCAGTACAAGGGAAGCGGCATCTTCTTTTGTTTCCACCACAAAAACCTGTTCTCCTGCCCAGCCGCGGATTCCTTCCACCTCCGGATGCTTCGGATTCCCGATAATGACGATCTGTTTTCCGGCTGCACTTTCCCGGTTTACGATGCGATGGATCTTCTTCACAAACGGACAGGTTGCATCCACGATCTGAATCTTCTTTTTCTCCAGCTTCTCGTAGATGTATTTTGCTACTCCATGAGAACGGATAATGACCGTTCCCTCTGTGAGCTGTTCCAGCTCCTGCTCCGTACGAAGGACGATCACGCCCTGATTTTCCAGATCTTTTACGACTTCTTCATTGTGAATGATCGGTCCGTAAGTGTAGATTGGTGCTGCATCCGAATTTTTTGCCTGCTCATAAACTGTTTCTACCGCCCGTTTTACGCCGAAGCAAAAACCGGCAGTCTTTGCACGTTTTACATTCATCCTCTGCCCCCATCATTTATTTGCACTGTCTGCAGATGGCATGAACCACTTCCTCGATGCTCATGTCAGAACTGTCTATCAAAATCGCATCCTCTGCCTGCTTTAAAGGCGCAGTTTCACGGCTCATGTCACGCTCATCCCGCTTCTTTATATCTTCAGCAATCTCCTCATAGCTGCAGGAAATCCCTTTTTCTGTCAGTTCTTTGTACCGTCGGTCTGCCCTTGTTTTTACACTGGCCGTCAGATAGATCTTGACATCTGCATTTGGGAGGATATTGGTTCCGATATCTCTTCCGTCCATGATCACATCCGCTTCTTTGGCCAGGTTTCTCTGCAGATCCAGAAGCCTTGCACGTACCTCCCGAACTGCAGAACTGACAGAAGCCATATTTCCGACTGCTTCCTCGCGGAGTCTGTCTGTGACATTGGATCCGTTTAAATAAACCTGCTGGATCCCGTCCTCATAACAGATGCTCACATCCGCATTTTGTGCCGCAAGACGGATTTTTTCTGTATCCTGCGGGGAAATCCCCTCCTGCAGAAAATAAACCGCCATTGCCCGGTACATCGCTCCGGTATCTACGTAAATATATCCTTTTTCTTTTGCGACCAGTTTCGCAATGGTACTTTTCCCTGCTCCTGCCGGTCCGTCAATCGCCACATTATATCCCATATTGCTTCTCCTTTTCTTTCCTGCTCTATTCGTTAAGGAATGGAAATTCCCGCAAGATATGCCGTAGACCAGGCAATCTGCAGATTAAATCCGCCTGTCAGTGCATCCAGGTCCAGAACTTCTCCCACAAAATACAGTCCGGAAATCTTTTTTGACTCCATCGTTCCCGGATCGATCTCTTTGACATTTACTCCGCCTTTTGTGATGATCGCCTCTTTGTAGCTGCGAAGTCCGCTTAAAGTCATCTCAAAATGTTTGATCAGATGTACGAATCGCTGTCTCTCTTCTCTTGAAATCTCATTGACTTTCTTCTCTTCCGAAATGCCGGAAAGCTCCAGCATCACTGGTTTTAATTTGGATGGGAACAAATGATCCACCGCATTTTTAAACTGTTTGTTTTTATGCTCCTCAAATTCGCGAAGCACACGGGCATCCAGCTGTTCTGCCGTCAAAGCAGGCTTCAGATCGATCACCAGACGCAGTTCTTTTTCAGAAAGCCGCTTTCCGATCACGCTGCTGGCACTTAGCATCAGTGGTCCGCTGACTCCGTAATGGGTAAAAAGCATCTCACCGAAATCTTCATACAGCTTCTTCTTTCCATCATAGACCGTTGCGCTTACATTGCGAAGAGAGAGCCCCTGCAGTTCCTTTGCATACCATTCCCTGACTTCCATCGGAACCAGAGCCGGATAAAGTTTTGTAATCTGATGTCCGTTTTCTTTTGCGAACCGGTATCCGTCGCCGGTAGATCCGGTCGCCGGGTAAGAGATTCCTCCGGTTGCAACAATACAGGCATCTCCTGTCTTTCTCTGTCCGCCTTTTAAGACGATTGCCTGGAACTTCCCGTCTTTTCCCTCTATCTTTTCCACTTCTGTTTCCAGACAGATGCGGACACCCAGAGTCTCCAGTTTTCGCTTCAGTCCCGCGATCACATCGGAAGAATGGTCAGATAACGGAAACACACGATTCCCCCGTTCTATTTTTGTTCTGACACCAAGTTCTTCAAAAAAATCAATCACCTGATCATTTGTAAAGGTGTAAAAACTGCTGTATAAAAACTTTGGATTGCTCATCACGGAAGCAAACAGGGTTTCCATGTCCCCTGCATTCGTAATATTGCAGCGCCCCTTCCCGGTGATGAATAATTTTCTTCCCAGACGGTCATTTTTCTCATACAGCCACACTTCATGACCGTTTTCTCCGGCAGCGACTGCAGCCATCATTCCAGCCGCGCCGCCCCCGATTATCAGCACTTTACTCATCTTTATTCTCCTCGCTTTTTCCAGAAGAAGACTCTGTCAGCGTATCATCCACCTGATTCAATTCATCTTTACTGTATACCTGATATTCGCCCCAGATCTGCTCCAGTGTTTCCAGTGTATTGACTACTTCTTTCTGCTTTTTCATACAGAGAGCCACCACCAGCGCATTGATCACACTCAAAGGGGCCACCAGCGAATCCACGATCGAAGCCATGTCACTTCTGGCGATCAGATTACAGGAAGAATACAGATTCATAGGTGAGTGCACACTGTCTGTCAGTGTGATCACCTTTGCTTTCCGGTTGCTCGCAAACTCCAGCGCTTTGAGCGTGCGCATAGAATATCTCGGGAAACTGATTCCAATGATCACATCCTCTTCGTTGATCCGGATCAGCTGTTCAAAAATCTCACTGGAACTGTTGGTGTTGACAGCAGTAACATTTTCACATACCAGATTCAGATAAAAGCATAAAAAGGAGGCCAGCGGTGCGCAGCTGCGGATTCCTACCACATAGATTCGTTTTGCACTTAAAATCGTATCAATCGCCAGCTCAAATGCCTTCTGATCGATCCCTGTCAGTGTCAGCTTGATTTTTTCGATATCAGACTGCAGCACTGTCTCCAGGATCTCCGACTGACTGATCCGCCCATAGGTAACCTCCATCCTCTGAATGGAATTCAATTTGTTGCGCACCAGTTCTTCCAGTGCTTTCTGGAAACCGGGATATCCTTTGTATCCAAGCTGTGTGGCAAAACGTACAACTGTGGATTCACTGACTCCTACCACTTCTCCGAGACGGGCTGCTGTCAGAAATACAGCCTTATCATAGTTTTCCGTCACATAATCCGCAAGCCGTTTCTGGCCTTTACTCATTTTTTTGTATTTTTCTTCCATGCGGATCAATAATTCGTTTGTACTATTTTCACTCACACTTCATTTCCTCTTCTTCCTCTTTGTTTTTCATTCTGCTATTTTACAAGACGGGTGTATTCCTTCAGCCATTCTTTCTCTTCTGCTTCCAGATATGGACTGATTTTCTCATATACGCTCTGATGATATGCATTGAGCAGCTGCTTTTCTTCCTCTGTCATCAATTCCGGACGCAACGCATCCAGATCGATCGGAACAAAGGTAAGCGGCTCAAAATACAAAAACTGTCCATATTCGTTCTTTTCTCCTGCACACACAAGCAGTTCATTTTCAATGCGGATTCCATGGGAACCTTCTATATAAATTCCCGGCTCGTCTGTGATCACCATTCCCGGCTCAATCTCGCACATGGCATCCCTTGTTGCCTTCCAGCGGAATCCGATCGGAGCCTCGTGAATATTTCCAAGATATCCCACGCCATGTCCGGTTCCATGATTATAGTTTAAGTTTCTGCGCCAGAATGGTTCTCTGGCTGCATAATCCAGAACCATGCCGCTGCATCCGGCAAGAAACTTTGCATCAGCAAGACACAGCATACTGCAGGCTACCATTGTAAAGTCTTCTTTCTGTTTTTCGTCAACCTCACCGATCGCCACCGTACGTGTGATATCTGTGGATCCGTCATAATAATTTCCGCCGGTATCTGTCAAAAACAGTCCGCCTTCTTTCAATTCCACATTCGTCTCCGGTGTAGAAGAATAATGCACGATCGCCGCATGCTCTCCATAGGCACAGATCGGATCAAAGCTCGGCCAGAGATATCCTTCCTGCTCTTTTCTGAAGTTCTCCAGCTTCTCAGATGCGCTCAGCTCTGTAATCGTCTCTTTGCCAGCATGCTTCTTCAGCCAGTACATAAATTTTGTATGCGCCACGCCGTCTTTGATGTGACCTCTTCTGATATTCTCGATCTCAGCTGCATTTTTCACGCACTTCATCAGCACTTCCGGATTTTCTTCCTTTACAATACGGACAGCTTCCGGAATATTGCGATACAATGCATAATTCACTCTCTGTGGATCCAGAAGAATTGAAGCCCCCTCCGGAAGAGATTTTACATCTTCATAGATTGCATTGTATGGATGCAGATGTACCTGACACTCCTCAAAATGCTTTAAGATATTCTCATCAAACTTTCTTTCATCTGCATATAATTCCACAGAATCCATGGTGATCAGCGCATAAGAAAGCAGAAGCGGAAAATACTCCACATCCTGTCCGCGCACATTCAGCAGCCAGTCAATATCATCCAGGCTGGTCAGAAGATGATAGCCTGTATTTTCTTTCTCCATTCTCTCTCTGACTCGTTTTAGTTTCGATGCCGTAGATTCTCCTGTACAGGTCTCTTCCAGATAAAATGCCGGTTTTTCAGACAGAGCCGGTCTCTCTTCCCAGATCTCATCAACCAGATCACAGCCATAGTACACCTGTCCGTGCTTCTCTTTCGCGATCTCTTCGTACTGTTCTCCTTCTGTAATCCCGATGGTTCTTCCGTCAAATCCGATATTTTCAGATTCTCCCAGTACAGATTCGATATATTCTGCGATCGTAGGCACTCCCGGTTCTCCCATCTTCTGCAGACGGATCCCGCTTCCCTGAAGCTGGCTTTCTGCCTGAAGGAAATATCTTCCGTCCGTCCAGAGACAGCTTTCTTCTTTTGTGATGACAGCAGTCCCTGCTGATCCTGTAAATCCTGTGATAAATGCTCTGGATTTAAAGTGTTCTCCTACATATTCACTCTGGTGATAATCTGCTGTCGGAATCATATAAACAGAAATATGGTGTTCTTCCATTTTCTGACGTAATCGTTCTATTCTATCTTTGATACACATAAAATCGTCCTCCTTTGCCACGGGTAATTATATCACTAAAACAGATTCTGCACAAGGAATTGAATTTTTATTTCTTTTCCGGACAACAAAAAAGGACCGGAAAACTTTCATCTTCCAATCCTTTTCTTTCATTTTATTATACCGGATATGCTCCGTCTTCTGTATCTGCTACTTTTGCATCTACTTTTGTCTGCTGAGCATCTCTGTATTTGAAGAAGTCTGTTGCAACCTGTGGGAACAGTGCATATGTCAGCACGTCCTCATCCTGCTGGCTGTACTGTGCACACTCGTTGCGCAGTGTATCCAGCTCGTTTGGAATCAGATCTGCAGGACGGCATGTGATCACTTCTGCATCTTCTCCGATTACTTTTTTCTGTACTTCCGGATTGAATGGTTTTGCTGTCGCACCATATTTTCCGGACAGTACGTCTTTTGTCTCTTTTGTCGCCATCTTATAGCGTTCTCCCATCAGTACGTTGAACACTGCCTGAGTACCAACGATCTGAGAAGAAGGTGTAACAAGCGGCGGCTCTCCAAGGTCTTTACGCACACGCGGTACTTCTTCCAGAACCTCGTAGAATTTGTCCTCTGCTCCCTGTTCTTTTAACTGGGATGTCAGGTTGGAAAGCATTCCTCCCGGTACCTGGTACAGAAGTGTTTTGATGTTGACACCAAGGTTCTTCGGATTGAGCAGTCCGGATTCGAGTGCTTCGTCCCTGATCGGTCTGAAGTAATCAGCAATCTCTGCAAGCAGGTTCTGATCCAGTCCTGTATCGTATGGAGTTCCTTTGAATGTCTCTACCATAACTTCTGTTGCCGGCTGAGAAGTTCCGAGTGCAAATGGTGACATTGCTGTATCGATGATGTCAGCTCCTGCCTCTACAGATTTCAGGTATGTCATAGAAGCAACACCTGATGTGTAGTGTGTATGCATCTCGATCGGAATCTCAACGGCTTCTTTTAATGCTGTCACAAGCTCTGTAGCCTGATATGGGCAAAGAAGACCTGCCATATCCTTCACACAGATTGAATTTGCTCCCATGTCTTCAATTCTCTTTGCCAGCTCTACCCAGTATTCCAGAGTATAAGCGTCTCCAAGTGTATAAGACATCGCAACCTGTGCATGCGCTTTTTCTTTATTTGCTGCTGTAACTGCTGTCTGCAGGTTTCTCATATCATTCATACAGTCAAAGATACGAATGATATCGATTCCGTTTGCAGCAGATTTCTGTACGAAATACTCTACCACGTCATCTGCGTATGGACGGTATCCCAGAATGTTCTGTCCACGGAATAACATCTGCAGTTTTGTGTTCTTGAATCCGTCACGGAATTTACGAAGTCTCTCCCATGGATCTTCGTGCAGGAAACGGAGTGATGCATCAAATGTAGCTCCTCCCCAGCACTCTACTGCATGATATCCGACTTTATCCATTTTATCCACGATCGGCATCATCTGCTCTGTTGTCATTCTTGTCGCAATCAGAGACTGATGCGCATCACGCAGAATTGTTTCTGTAATTTTAATTGGTTTTTTTGCAATTTCTGCCATTTTTACTGTCCTCCATTATTATTTCACACCAAAGATCGCCATAAATGTTCCGGCTGCTACCGCAGTACCGATAACTCCGGCAACGTTCGGTCCCATCGCATGCATCAGCAGGAAGTTTGTAGGATCTGCTTCTGCTCCGACTTTCTGAGAAACACGAGCTGCCATAGGAACCGCAGACACACCCGCAGAACCGATCAGAGGATTTACCTTGCCCTTTGTTGCCCAGCACATCAGTTTACCGAACAATACTCCGGCTGCTGTACCGAATGCAAACGCAATCAGTCCCAGTGCAACGATTTTCAGTGTATCCATGTTCAGGAATGCTTCTGCACTTGTTGTAGCACCTACAGATGTACCAAGCAGGATTACTACGATATACATCAAAGCATTGGATGCTGTCTCTGTCAGCTGTCTTACAACTCCTGATTCTTTGAACAGGTTACCAAGCATCAGCATACCTACCAGAGGAGCTGTTGTAGGAAGAATCGTACATACTACGATCGTAACGATGATCGGGAAGAGGATTCTCTCCAGTTTGGAAACCGGTCTTAACTGCTCCATCTTGATCTTACGCTCTTCTTCTGTTGTAAGAAGCTTCATAATCGGCGGCTGAATGATCGGAACCAGTGACATATAAGAATATGCCGCTACCGCGATCGGTCCTAAGATTGCTGTCTGCTGTAATTTTCCTGCAAGGAAAATAGAAGTCGGACCGTCAGCACCACCGATGATAGAAATCGCTGCAGCCGCTTTGTCAGAGAATCCCATTGCCATTGCTCCAAGGTATGCGGCGAAAATACCAAACTGTGCTGCCGCACCCAGAAGGAAACTCTTCGGGTTCGCGATCAATGGTCCAAAGTCTGTCATCGCACCGACACCAAGGAATATCAGAGACGGCAGGATTGACCACTCATCCAGAACATAGAAATAATACAGAAGTCCGCCTGTTCCGTTCGCCGAATCTTCTGCATGAAGCATGATATCCGGATAAATATTAACCAGAAGCATACCAAATGCAATCGGAACTAACAGCAGCGGTTCAAAGCCGTGTCTAATCGCCAGATAAAGGAAAAAGCAGGCAACTGCGATCATAATCAGGTTTCCGAACGTCAGGTTCATAAACGCAGTCTGCTCTACCAGGTTCCCCAGCGTATTTGAAATATATTCCATTTGTCAAAACCTCCTAGTTTAATGTGGCTAATACTGCTCCTGACTCTACTGCGTCGCCTACTGCCACATCAATGCTAGCAACTGTACCATCTTCCGGAGCTACTACAGGGATTTCCATTTTCATAGCTTCTACTGTCACGATGGTATCTCCTGTTTTTACAACCTGTCCTACACTTGCGTCAATACTGAATACTTTTCCTGCTGCTCCTGCTTTTACCTGGATGCTTCCTGCTCCCGCTGATGCTGCTTTCGGAGCCGGTGCCGGAGCTGCCTTTGGAGCCGCTTTTGGAGCTGCAGGTGCAACCGGTGCCGCACCTGCACCTTTTTCTTCTACTGTTACATCATATACATTTCCATTTACAGTAATTGTATAATTTTTCATTTTAAAATCCTCCTGATTAATTCCATTTGTTCCATTTATTTGATTGTCTTCTCTTAATTGAGCGAACTACAAATCCGTCTGTGGAAGTTCCCTCTGCCGCTGCGATTGCGGCTGCGATGACTGCTACAAGTTCTGTATCATCTGAAACATCTTCCACCACTGGTGCCGCAGCTGGTGTCGGCGCCGGTGCTTTTGCCGGTTCTGCTGTTTTATTTTTCTTAAATTTCTTCTCAAGTTCCGGAATAAATCTGAACAGAGAAATAATGAATGAAATAAAGATCAAAACAACGAATACAGTTCCCATTCCAAGGATGGTATTCAGTCCCGCCTTTTTCAGAATTTCTGAAGTAGAATAATGTGCATTGATCGTCATACTGTCCATTTTCTGTTCTTCATCAAATGTAAACTCGATATCTGCCGTCTTATTCTCATACTCTGCTTCTGTAGAAACAACGATACCAGAGCTTGTCATCTCTGCCTCGAAGTCCCCATAACTTATGAACTCTCCGCATTCCTTTTCTCCCGCTTTCCAGGATTCAACCATAGAAAGGAAGTTTTCAGAATCTACAGGAAAACCGGTGTTGAGAAGCATCAGATTCAACTGCAAGTCTGACATTTCCTCATACTGATCAAAAACTTCATCCGGTGTCTGACTGAAGCTGCTGACAATTGCCTCTGAATAAGCCATCATAGACTCTCTATCATTACTTGTTGTCGTATCTGCCTCACTGCCGCATCCTGAAACACCTAAGGTAAGAGCACAGGCAAGTACGATTAAACTTAATTTTTTCTTCACTTCGCCTCACCTCACTAAACCGTACCGTGTTTTTTTGCCGGACGATCCTCTCTCTTTGTGAACAGCATCTCAAATGCTCCGATCACATATTTTCTTGTATCGGCTGCATCGATGATCGCATCCACATATCCTCTTCTTGCCGCGGAAACCGGGCTGGACTGCAGCTCTTTGTATTCTGCCGCCTTTTCTTTCAATGTCTCTGCGTCTGCATCTGCATACATGATCTTTGCTGCCATAGAAGCATCCATCATTCCGATCTCAGCTGTCGGCCATGCGTATACCAGATCTGCTCCGATAGATTTACTGTTCATCGCAATATATGCGCTTCCGTAAGCTTTTCCTACGATCACATTAACCTTTGGTACAGATGCATTCGCGAATGCGTAAGTCAGTTTTGCAACTGCACGTGCCATATCCTTCTCAGCTTCCAGAGTTGCTTCAAATCCTGTCACGTTTGTCAGAGATAATACCGGAATCGAGAAAGCATCACAGAAATTGATAAAATCTGCTGCTTTTTTACATCCGTCAACTGTCAGAACCTGTCCATAGGACTCTGCATTTCCTTCTGCATCATATACTTTGGAACGGTTTGCAACAGCTCCCACTGTCATTCCGTTCAGACGGATAAATCCTGTTACCATTTCTTTTGCATATTCTCTCTTGGTTTCAAAGAAAATATTGTTGTCAGAAATTGTGGCAAGTGCAATTCCTGTATCTTCCGCAGCATTGGCAAGATCTGCGCAGACACGGTTGAGGTCATCTGTACACTCATCATAAGATGCATCATCTTCAAAATTTGCAGGCAGCATGCAGATCAGAGAACGGATCTGTCCCAAAATCTCTTCTTCTGTACCCGCTGCATCTACAAGACCAGCTGTCTTGCTCTGATACTCGGCACTTGCTGTATTGCACTTGGAATCAATGTTTCCGTCCAGTGCATTTGGTGAATTCACAAACAGCTTTCCATCTTTATTTTCCATAAATGTGAAATCTGTCAGTCCAGGCACTACTGCAAGACCGCCGCCGCACATTCCGAAAACAGCTGTAATCTGCGGAATCACACCGGATGCCATTGCCTGTTTGAAGTACAGGCTTCCAAATGCTTCCAGAGCATCTGTTGCTTCCTGAAGACGAAGTCCCGCACAGTCGATCAGTCCGATCACCGGCGCTCCCATCTTCATCGCCATGTCATAGATGTTGGCAATTTTTTTCGCATGCATCTCACCGATCGCACCTTTTAAAACAGATGCATCCTGGCTGTACACATACACGAGATTGCCGTCGATCACTCCATAGCCGGTGATTACTCCATCAGCCGGAGTTTCTTTTTCCTGTAGGTTGAAATCTGTATTTCTTGCTGTTACAGCAGAACCGATTTCAACAAAGCTACCCCCATCAAGCAGTGTGGCAATTCTTCTGCTTGCTGAGTTTTCTGTTGCATTGTTGCTCATATTCTAGCCCTCCATTATTATAAAATGTGTTTAAATATAAACCAAAATTTTTGCCTATTCTAGTATATATTACTTAGCATAAAAATTCAATTGAATTTCCGTTTTTTGTTATTTCTTTACCATTTTCTTTTATTTTTTCCGAATTTTTTTTAAAAAGACATATTTCCTGACTTTGGAAATATGTCTTTGTTTTTTACTTCTGATTACGGAATTGCACCGGAGTGACCTGATACATCTTTTTAAAGATCCGGTTGAAATGTTCTACGTTCTGATATCCCACAGTCTCTGCGATACTCTCCACAGTTGCATTGCCTTCCCTGAGCATCGTGCAGGCTTTTTTCATCCGGACATTTTTCAGGATGTCTCCGAATGTCATTCCTGATTTTTCCTTGATATATTTGGAAAGGTATGGTTTCGACAGGAAAAACTTTTCGGACAGCTCATCCAGTGTCACATGCTTATAGTTTGCATAGATATAATTCGTGATCTCCAAGAGTCTTGCATCCTTACATTCCTGCTGATTTCGGAGTTCTTCGATCTTATTGACTGCCACGACCAGGGCTTCTACAGAAGCTTTGATGATATCGGCATCAATGCCAACACCCCAGTAGCGCTTTTTATTGCAGATCACGCCCACATAAGCGACCGCTTTGGATGAAGACCCTTTTGTCATGGAATGTTCTTCATAAAATGCCAGCTCATAATCGATGTCAAAATAGTGCTTGATGGCATTGCTCACCGCATCCAGACGTCCATTTCCCATTCCGTTGATCACACGGTCGCTTCCCGCATGGTGGATTGTCGCCTCCGCAAGGATTCCGTCTGCCTGTTTAAAGTGGCATTCATCTACTGTAAAGATTGTTTTTACGTGAATATAATGATCTTCAAATATATGGTATACCCAGTCCGGCGTCAGCTCTTTATGCGCTTTATCTGACACATCCTTTACAAGATAGCCGACCTCTTCCCTCATTTTCTGCGGAAGGCTGATTCCAAAGCTCTGTTTTAAAATATAGTTGACTCCGCCTTTTCCCGACTGACTGTTGATACGGATCACATCGGTCTCGTAGCGGCGTCCCACATCTTTTGGATCCAGAGGAAGGTAAGGAACCGTCCACGTCTGGCACTGCTTCTCTTCTCTCCATGCCATTCCTTTTGCGATCGCATCCTGGTGAGAACCGGAAAACGCGGTAAATACCAGTTCTCCGGCATATGGCTGTCTCGGAGAAACCTGCATTCTGGTAAGTCTCTCATAGGTCTCACTGATCTCACTCATGTTGGAAAAATCCAAGCCCGGATCCACTCCCTGTGAATACATATTCATAGCAACCGTGATAATATCCACATTTCCGGTCCGTTCGCCGTTTCCGAACAGCGTTCCCTCGATCCGGTCCGCTCCTGCCAGAATTCCAAGCTCTGCGTCACTGACGCCGGATCCTCTGTCGTTGTGCGGATGAAGCGATAACAATACATGTTCTCTGTTATATAAGTGCTTGCTCATATATTCCACCTGACTTGCGAACACATGCGGCATCGCGTTTTCCACGGTTGTCGGAAGATTGATGATCACTTTTCGCTCCCTGGACGGCTCCCACACCCTGAGAACTGCATTGCACACTTCCAGCGCATAATCCACCTCGGTTCCCTGGAAACTTTCCGGGCTGTACTCAAACGTGAAATTCCCTTCTGTCTCCTTTGCCAGCTCATTCAGAAGAATGGCTCCGTCTACCGCAATTTTTTTGATCTCTTCTTTATTCTTTTTAAACACTTGTTCTCTCTGTGCGACAGAAGTTGAATTATACAGATGAATGACCGCATGCGGCGCTCCTTTGACCGCTTCAAAGGTCCGTTTGATAATATGCTCTCTCGCCTGTGTCAGAACCTGGATCGTTACATCCTCAGGGATCATATTCTGCTCGATCAATGTACGCAGAAATTGATATTCTGTCTCAGACGCTGCCGGAAATCCCACTTCGATCTGCTTGAAGCCTACATCCAGAAGCATCTGGAAGAATTCTATTTTTTCCTCCAGACTCATAGGCTCGATCAATGCCTGATTCCCATCCCGCAGATCCACGCTGCACCAGACGGGCGGTTTTTCAATATGGTCTTTCTTCACCCAGTCATAGCACGGCACCGGCGGCATAAAATAGCTTCTTTCATATTTTTCAAAATTCTTCATCGCAAGCACTCCTTATATTACATCAATTTACTTGTCTTTTTTTATTTCGTTTATACTATCATACTCTTCCATTCGATACCAGTGACATTTTTAATCACTTGCCTTGATTTATTTTAATATATTTTCTCTTTTAAGAAATATTTTTCTGCTATTTTCTTCCAGCACCATGAAAAATCAATTTTTCCCACAGACCTTTGGATTACTACCGGAAGTCTGGCAAGAGTTTCTCCGTTGACCCGATATTCTATCGTTCCCACTTCTGTCCCTTCCCGGACAGGAGCCGGCAATACTGTCGGAATGTTCCTTCTTACCTGAACAGATTCCCAGTCTGCCAGCAGAAACGAAAGATTTGACTGCTCTGACAGTGCTTCTGCATATGTATACGCCGCTTTCTGATTGGAATCCGGAATCCCATCCGTCACCCGGATTTTAAATTTTTGCCCGGCGCCTTTTACACTCTGATATTCAAAGTGTTCCAGACCGTACTCCATCAGTTTTTTTGTATCCTCCCATTTATAGCTCCGATTGTTCGGCCAGCCGCACGCCAGAAGTGCTACGATAAAGGTTCGCTTTTCTCTTTTTAATGCCCCCACATAGCAATATCCTGCCTCCCCGGTAAATCCGGTTTTTCCGGATATAGCGCCTTCCATCATCGTAAGAAACGCGTTGTGATTGATGCAGGAATACGTCTGCGTCTGCTCCAGATCTGAAAACTGATAGGAAGATACTCCTGTAATTTCCAGAAATTCCTTCCGCTTTGAAGACTCCATCACACAATAGCGCATAATCCTTGCCAGTTCTTTTGCCGTGGTCCGATGGCTCCCGCCGTCATCTGCCCCGTCCAGACCATTGGGGGTGACAAAATGGGTATGGCTAAGTCCCAGTTCTCTTGCTTTCTGGTTCATTTCATCCGCAAACTGCTCCACGCTTCCCGCCAGATGTTCTGCCAGCATCACCGCTGTATCGTTATGTGATTCCAGCATCAGAGAATATAAAAGATCCTTAAGCTTAAATTTCTGTCCTTCCACTGTCCCCAGTCGGACTCTGGGCTGGGCTGCCGCATTGGCACTGACTGACACACTCTCATCCGGGTCTGCACGTTCCAATGCAAGAATGCAGGTCATGATCTTGGTTGTACTCGCCATAGGACGCTCTGTTTCGGCATTTTTTGCAAACAAAATACGCCCGCTGTCTGCATCCATCAAAACTGCCGACCGGGCGTATAACTGTCCTGGAGTATTCTCCCCGTATGCGATTTTTGTCTGTTCTTCCTCCGCATATACACACGAAACCGGAAACAGACCATTTACTGCAATCAGAAGACAAAAGCCCAGGATCATCCCGCCCCGATATGTTCGTCCTCTTTCCCTTCTTTTCTCATGCATTACTTTTCTATTCTCCAGACATTCTTTGCTATATCCTATGTCCGAAGATTTTTAATCAGAACTACAGGTTTAACTTTAACTGTACCTCATCCTCTGCTTCTTCTTTAAAATGTGCTACCTGCTCCGGATTCGGCGCAGGAAGTTCATCCAGAGAATGCACACTGAATCTGCGCAGAAACTCTTCTGTGGTTCCAAATAAAAGCGGTTTTCCCGGCGCATCCATACGCCCCACTTCCTCGACCAGATCATATTCTACCAGCTTGCTGACTGCATGATCCGATTTGACGCCACGGATTTTTTCGATTTCCAGTTTTGTAACCGGCTGCTTGTAGGCGATGATCGAAAGCGTTTCCAAAAGTACATCCGTAAGAACCTGTTTTTTCGGCTGCTTTGCTACCCGGATCAAATATTCATACATCTCTTTTTTCGTGCACATCTGAAACGAAGCTTCCAGTTCAATGATCCTGATTCCCCGATCTTCTTTCTCATACCGGTCCATCATCTGGCGGATTACTTTTTTTGTCGTTTCTTCGTCATGTCCGATCGCCTGTGCAAGTTTTTTCAGCTCCACAGAGCCTCCCATTGCAAACAAAATTGCTTCTATGGCTGCCTGCAGTTTTTTTTGCTCCATTCTTTCTCTTTCCTTCCTGTTTCTCCTGACATGCTCTTATGCTCTGTTATATCTGGGAATCGATCAGGATCTCCCCGCAGATTTCTTCCTGATAAACACGGATCATGCCCGTCTTCATCAGCTCCAGCACTGCCAGAAATGTCACCACAATATGCATCTTGCTTCTCTGTTTTTCAAGAAGCATACGAAAACTGAATTTTTTATGTGTCCTTGCATAAGTCTCCACATACAAAAGCTTGTCCGGAAGCGGTACTTCTTCTTTCTCGATCTTACCGAACTTACTCCGCACCGGATCGATCTTCTCTTCCTGCCTGCGCATCACTTCCCGGAAAATTTTCCGGAGCTGTACCAGCGTCACATCCCCTAAAAGCTGATCCAGATCTACCGCAGGAACATAACTTTTCACCTCTTTGGGAATATCTGCCTCCCGGTAAAAATACTGGTCTGCATCTACCTGACGATCCCGCAGCTCGTAGGACATATATTTGTACATTTTATACTGTAAAAGCTGTTCTACCAGCTCTGCTCTCGGATCTTCCTCTTCTCCCTCTTCATTGATCTCTTTCGGGAGCAGCATCCGGCATTTGATATCCAGAAGTGTTGCCGCCATCACGAGAAATTCACTCATAACGTTTAAATCTTCCCGCTCCATCTGCCGGATATATTCCATATACTGGCTGGTGATCTCTACGATCGGAATGTCATAGATATCAATCTTATTTTTCTCGATCAAATGTAACAGCAGATCCAACGGACCTTCAAAAACCTGCAATTTTACCGGTATCCCCATCTGTTTTATTTCTCCCATCTACCGTCTGTTTTTTCGCACTGTGTTTCATTATACGGGAAATCCTTCAAATTCTCAACTGTCTTTTTCGCCCCGCAGATGAATCACGATCATCTCTGCCTCATTCAAAAAACGGAGATTGATCGTATGAGTGCCAAGCCCGCGGCTCACAATGATCGTCTGCTCTCCTTCTGTTGTCATCTCCCCGGAATATTTCGGAAACGGAATTGCCTGAGGCGTGATCAGACCTCCGATTCCCGGCAGACGGATAATCCCGCCGTGAAGATGCCCGGAAAGCACCAGATCTGCTCCCCATTTTTTATATGCGTCAAAATAAACCGGATTGTGCGCCAGAAGAATCTCATAATCCGCAGCTTCTTTTTCAATACATGCTGTTACATCCTGCTCTGTGACCCGGTATTTTTTGAATTTTGTATAAGTTGCAAGGGGCAGTTCCAGAGCCGAGATCCGGATCCGGCAGTCATCCTCCTTAAGCAGGACGCTGCTATTTTCCAGAAAATGCACGCCACATTCTTCTAATTGCTTTTGATACTCCTGATAAACCTCCCCATAGACTTCCGGTTTTCTTTTCATCCGCTGCTCGTGATTTCCGCAGGCATAATAAACCGGAGCGATCGCAGGAAGTTTTGAAACAAATTCCAGAGCCGGAGCAAAGGAACACCCTTTCTTCCCGACCAGCATGTCCCCGCCAATCAGAATCAGATCCGGCCTCGCTTTGCAGATCGCATCCAGCAAACGTTCATTTCCGGCTCCATATTCTTTATTGTGCAGATCGCTCAAAAACACGATCTTCTTTTCCTTTTTCAGCCCGTTCAGCCTGCGGGATACAACAACGTCCTCTGTCACCTTGAAATACTGCTGCTCCCGGTACGCTTCCAGCAGACAAAGAACTGCCGCCACTGTCAGAACAAAGACCACTAAGATCACTGCTTTCATGGCATTCTCCTTTTTGTCATTTTTTCTTCTTATCCTATCATTTTTTTGAATGCAGTTCAACATAAGGAAAGGTGCAGCATTTCGCTACACCCTGATTTTTTGCATCACTTTTTTCAGATAATCCAGAAATTCTGCTTTTTTACAGCTTTCTTTTGCCAGAATCTCCACTCTTCCGATTTCTTTTTCTCCCAGCTTATAGACAAGTTCGCCTACTTTCTGTCCCTTTTTCACCGGAGCTTTTACAGACTGCTTCATCTGTGCCTTCTTTGTCACCCCTGCCAGATTTGCTCCGCTTGTGTCCAGATAGCGGAACGTATCCGCATACTCACAGAGAATCTGATCTTTGACACCACCCTGCACTTCGACCGGCTTTAACTTCGGCGGATCATTGTCTTCGTATACCTGGCATTTTCCGAATCCATAATTCAGAAGCTTCGTCGCATCCTGAAACCGCTGTTTCGAATTTTCTCCGCCCAGGATCACTGCGATCAGTTCCATCCCGTCTTTTTCGGCTGTCGCAGACACGCAAAATTTGGCCTCGTCGGTAGAGCCTGTCTTTAAACCTGTGGCATATGGATACTGCCGTACCAGTTTGTTCGTATTGGACAGTCCAAATTCAGAAGTCCCCTTTTTTGTAGTATGGGTGATCGTATCCATCCAGATCATGCAGTAATCATGAATCTTCGGATATTTTTCGATCAATTCTCTGGACATCAGAGCAATATCTCTTGCCGTCGTCAAATGTCCCTCGGTATCCAGTCCGTTACAGTTTTGAAACGTTGTATTTTTCATGCCGAGCCCTGCCGCCCGTTCATTCATCATCTTTACAAAAGCCTCTTCACTGCCCGCTATGTACTCTGCCATGGCGGTACAGGCATCATTGGCACTGGCTACGGAAATACATTTTAACATCGTATCCACACTCTGCGTTTCTCCGGGCTCCAAAAACACCTGAGAACCTCCCATGGACGCTGCATATTCCGAGGTTGACACCTCATCTTCCAGCACAATTTTTCCATCCTCCAGTGCATCAAAGATCAAAAGCATAGTCATGATCTTCGTGACACTGGCCGGCGCGCGTCTTGTATCTGCATCTTTTTCATACAACACAGCGCCTGTGGACGCTTCCATCAAAACGGCACTTGGTGCCTGTACTTCCACCTCTGCCTCCTGCTGCCCTTCTGTTTTCTGAGCCGCATCCGGCTCTTCTGCCAGAGTCTGAATCCCGGGCACAACAGCCACAGAGAGACTCAGTACTGCGCTTAGTAACACTGCGAGAACACGTTTCATTTCGATTCTCCATTCCCTGATCTGGTCTGTTACTATTTATTATATCCACTTCGCTTTCTTATAATACCAGAAAAATGCCAGAGAACTTAAACTCCATGTCAGCGGATATACCCAGTACACCACCTGAATGCTGTGAGTGAGCGGAATCATCACGGAAAGGAAAGACACCCGGATCACGCACCAGCACATCATCATAATGATCATGGACACCATCGTCTTCCCCGCACCGCGCAAAATTGCTGCAATGGAATGTGAAAATGCAAGCAGACAGTAAAATAACGCTGCTGTTCTGGCTTTTTCCACACCAAACCGGATGATCTCAGGAGAAGAGTCAAATGCCGCGATCAGCTGTGGTGCCAGAAGAAATACCACGACACCAATCAGTTCTGCCAATATAACTGCTGCGAGAATTCCAAATCGCGCCCCTTTTCTCGTGCGCTCCTCCTGCTTTGCACCCAGATTCTGTCCTACAAATGTCGTCAGTGCCATAGTAAAGCTGTTGATGGGCAGAAAACCGAACCCTTCCACCTTTGTGTAGGCCCCATAGCCCGCCATTGCCATCTCTCCGAATGCATTGATATTGGACTGCACGATTACGTTTGCAAACGCAATGATAGAGTTCTGCACTCCGGAAGGCAGTCCGATCTTGATGATCTGGACAAGGATTCCTTTGTCAAAACGGATTTTTCGAATCTTCAATCCATAGCTTTCCTTTGTCCGCAGCAGCTGCCAGAAACAAAGGAGTGCACTCACAATCTGAGAGATCACGGTTGCAACCGCCGCACCTTCCACTCCTGTATGAAATCCTGTGATAAACAACAGATCCAACACCAGATTGATCACAGACGATACGATCAGATAATACAAAGGATGTCTGCTGTCTCCCACAGCCTGCAGAATTCCCACCAGGACATTGTACATCACAAATCCTAAAGATCCCGCAAAATAAATCTGTAGATATGTCACCGATTCCCTCATTACACTTTCGGGCGTATCCATCCACCGCAGGATCTGCGGAGAAAGTGCCACTCCCACACCGGTCATCAAAACTCCTGCCACCAGACCAAATGCAACTGTGGTGTGTACCGCGCGCTGCAGATTTTTCTCATCTCCTGCACCAAAAAACCGGGCAACGATCACCCCCGCTCCCGCTGAGATTCCACTCAAAAATCCAATCAGCATAAAGATCAGACTTCCGGAGGAGCTGACTGCGGCCAGTGCACTGCTCCCCAGGAAATTTCCAACGATCAGAGAATCCACGGTGTTATATAATTGCTGAAATAAATTGCCCAGAAAAATCGGCATCGCAAAAAAAGTCATCTGTTTCCAGATCGAGCCGCTTGTCATAGGCGCTGCTGTCTTTGTCATAAAATCCCCCCTGTTGTTTCTTTCTTATCCTATCGCCTTTTATAAAATTACAAATAATTTTTCCAGTCCAAATTTGCCTTCATCCTGCAGCATCTGCTCCATCTTGCACTTGTTGAAATCTGAATGCTCCACTTCTCTTGCATACCGGCGTGCTGCCTCTGCAACATCCGAAAACTCCAGCGTTCCATTTTTCAAAAATACACCTTTTGCCAGCGCCCGGATCAAAATACAACCTGCCACTGCAAATTTTAGTTTCCCATATGCCTGTTCATCGTAGACTGCCCCGCAAAAGTAAGTAAATACAAAATAAACCATCAGCTGTTCCATGATCTTCTCCGTAAACACAGATTCGAACTCTTTTCTTTGCTCTGCTGACAGCTCTGATTCCAACAACATATTTTTTGCTTCTTTGACATATCCCTTCCAGTCGTCTCTGAGCACTTCCAGATGATTCAGGATCACAAACAGATTGCCGCAAACCTCCTGCTGCGTTTTTGCCTCTGTATCCAGATTGTCCAGTTTTTCCTGAAACCAGGTCCAGACACGTTCCTTCTCGTAACGCTTTAGAAGCCCATCAATCTCAAACAGGGCATTTTTGTCGATCCTCTCCTGCAGATCATGCGCCAGTGCCAGCACGATCGCCATTCTCAACCGGATTGGATACTCCCGATTCTGAAGAATCTGAAAGATCAGATTTCTCGCGTCTTCCAGTTTAGTAAACAAGAAGAAATCAAAATCCTCATAAGTCTCTTCCCGATCCGGATTTTCCGCCTCCAGAAAACGGACCGGCTCTTCGCAGCCCAGGATCAGGTTTGCTGCTTCCGGACAGGATAAAGACAGGGAAATCTCCCGCAGTCCTTCAAATTCTTCCACATGTCTCGGATACAGCCTGCAGGTCTTGCAGAACATCCCGGATCCGTTGCCTTCTATGTACAGATCACACAGATTTTCTTCATTGAGAAAGGCACAGCGCTTCTCATATTGGCGAAACGCGCCTTCCTCCCAGTCAATTTCATTGTGCAGGCGACTGCCAAGCCGTCCTTTTATCTGTCTGTATTTTTTCAGCGAAGCGGGATCGATCATAATCTGCCACCCTGCGCAGCAAGTATCCGGACAGTCCCCGCCGATACATACAAACTTCTTATAGTAGTGCGGAATGATATACTGCATGTTGTACTCCTTTTTTATGTCACTATTTTTCAGTCGAGAAACACATACTGTTTCAATCGTTCAAACGCTTCTTTCACACGACTGTGCGGCAGCGCCAGATTCATCCGGATATGGCACGCTCCGTGGAACGGGCGTCCATCCTGCCAGATCACACCCACTTCCATGCCTGCCCTCTGCAGCTCTTCAATGGTCTGGTGATGCGCCGCGCACCAGTCTGTGCAGTCTAAAAAGAGCATGTACGTTCCCTGCGGTCTGGACACGGAAACACCCGGAAATTCTCGCCTGATAAACTCCATAGCATAGGAAATATTCGTATCCAGCACGGTGCGAAGCTCGTCCACCCACTCCATTCCTTCTTTCGAATATGCCGCGATCAGCGCATGCATGGACAACACATTCATAGAATTGTAATGGGTCATCTTCCCTTCCATACATACCCGGTCTCTCAAATACGAATTATAAATGATATGATACGAACCAATCAATCCTGCCAGATTAAATGTCTTGGACGGAGCGTAAAGCGCAATGGTTCTGTTTTTTGCATCCTCGGATACAGACTGTGTCGGAATATGCTGATATCCCGGAAGTGTCAGATCTGACCAGATTTCATCTGAAATCACATACACATCATGCTTCTGATAGATTTCCATCGCCTTTTCAATCTCCCAGCGCTCCCAAACACGTCCGGTCGGGTTGTGAGGCGAACAAAAAACCGCCGCATGGATCTTGTTTTGCACAATTTTTTCTTCCATATCTTCGTAATCAATCCGCCAGATTCCTTCTTCATCCAACACCAGTGGATTCAGGACGATATTCCATCCATTGTCCTCAATACAATGCGTAAATCCGATATACGTCGGAGATTGCAGCAAAACAGAATCCCCATTGGAACACAGTACTTTCAAAGCCGAAACCACACCGCCGAGCACACCGTTCTCATAGCCGATGCACTCTTTTGTCAGATCGTTCACGCCATTACGTGTCTTCTGCCAGTTGATGATCCCGTCATAATATGCCGCCGACGGATCAAAATAACCATATGCCGGATGCTTTGTCCTCTGGATGATCGCCTCCGGAATTGCCGGAAGCGCCGGAAAATTCATATCCGCTACCCACATCGGGATCAGATCAAACCCTTCCCGAATTTTCGCACCTGCGAAAAAATCATTGCCTGTATTGTTTCCGGCAGGCGCATCTACTGCGATGGCATCCTTTCCCCGCCGGTCCATAATCGTTGTAAAATCATACTGCATGATATCAAACCTCTTTTCCTGAAATCCGGCTCCCCACAAAAAGGGAAGGATGTTCCAAACTGGAGGCATCCTTCCATCCAGGTGCAACGAATCTTATTGTTTCTTCTATTCTAGCAAGTCAACGTGAGAAAATCAACACCCCTCTTTCGGTTCGGCAATCACCGCTGTCTATCGACCTCTTCCAGTTCATACGGCTGAAACAGTTTGATTGTTCCGTATTCTCCGTCAAATCCCGAAATCCGCTCTACCTCGCCGTTTCGCAGACGCTCAATTCCCTCTGCGATCAGAAATCCGGACTTTTGCCGGATTTCCTCCAACGGCACAGTTCTCAGAATCTCAAATTCCGATCCGATCATCCGCAGCATCTGCTCGTATTCTTTTTGTACCTTCTTACTTCGGGAAGAAACACCCACGCATGCCGAGATGACTTCCGGAAGTGGAACCAGACTTTCAAATCCATTGGCGCCTTCTTTTACAAAACCTTCCGCCCTGTCCGCCAGCTGTTCAATCCGATGAGAGACACCAATAGTGATTTTTCTTCCACACACCGGACATTTCCCCTGATATGTTTCTGTCTCCATCGGTGTCAGACAAAGATTGCACTTCCGATGCCCATCCATATGGTATTTTCCTTCCTCCGGGAAAAATTCAATGGTGCCTGCCAGACCGCTGCCGTTTTGAATGGCACCTCTCAGACCTTCATAGGACCAGTCGATATCCAGAAGAGTGGCCTCTCTTCCCAGTTTTGCCGGAGAATGCGCATCGGAATTGGAAATCAGCTGAAACCGGTCCAGCATGGACACCCGCCAGTTCATCGGCGGATCCGAGGATAATCCCGTCTCCACTGCATGAATGTGAGAACTCAGATCCCCGAAGCACTCATCTATCGTATCAAATCCGGAAAATGCTCCGAACATGGAAAAATGCGGTGTCCAGATGTGTGCCGGAACGTACATGCCATCTGGTGTTGTCTCCAGCATGATTTCCAGTAAATCCCGGCAATCCAACCCAAGAATCGGCCGCCCGTCCGAATGCAGATTTCCGATCACTTCCAGTTTCTCCGAAAGATTCTCTGCGGCTTTTAGCCCGGGAAGAATCAAAAGACTGTGAACCTTCCGCACCTTATCGCATTTCTTATAGATAGAACTGATCTCTCCGGTGATCACGAATCGGGGAGTCATGTGATCCGGCGTATTCCCATCCTGAATCCTGTATTCTTTTTTTAGGACATAAAATCCGTCTTCTGCGGGCTTTAATTTTTCTTTTAACTCTTCTCTCCATGCCGGATGCGTAAAATCCCCGCTCCCGATCAGATGGATGCCTTTTCTGCGCGCCCACAGATCCAGATACTCCGGCGTACACTCTTTGCTGGTGGCTCTGGAATATCTGGAATGGGTGTGTAAGTCTGCAATATACATGTCTGATAACCTCTTTTCTATGTCTGTTATTCCTGACTTTTTTCTCTATAAAAAAATATAACACAATCGGGCAATTCCGTCAGCAAAATTGCTTGCATTTTCCATATCCAGGTAATATAATAATTTGGTGCAGATATTCTTATCGGCAATCGTCAGATTTCCGTCCGGGCAGACTGATTTTTTCTTGCCATCTGCTTTTTTTATGTATATTTTTACTCTCTTTCATTCTCTGAAAGAGAGATTCTATAAATCGAAGGAGGTTCTTATGAATTCCCGTACTTACTATGATATTCTCGGTGTTTCCCGGGAAGCTACATTACAGGAAATCACAAGTGCAAAAAATGCGCTTGCTAAAGTATATCACCCGGATGCCAATATGAATCAGGGCATCGACACCACTGCGTGTATGCAGGAAATACTGGAGGCCTACCGGGTACTTTCCAATCCCGAATCCCGGCACGAATATGACAAAGAATTAGGCGGCGGACAAATCCGTGTCTTCCGCACCTTTACCGTTGGTCCCGAGGATGATGAACAGGCTGCTCCGTTTGTCGTATATTGGAACGCTGCCTGTCGTCTGCAGGAAACCGTAGATCTTGCGATGGAATTTTGGGAGAACAACTCCCAGAAGAAAAAACGTACGTTTCTGTTCTTCCGCCGGAAAGATGCTGCTTCTGAGGCAGAAAAACAAAAACATCTGAACAAACTGTCTGTGCGCGCCATGCAGTATATCACTGTCTTAAAAGAAGCCGGCATCCCATCCCAGTACTGGACCGAAGATGCAATGAACTGGGTACTGATCCGTTGGAGCCACCGTCAGAATATGGACTATCGCGTACTCTTCAATCGTTACGAAAAACATCTGAATCAGGATCTCTCCAATTCCGAACGTCATAAACTTCATGTCCACGGAAAACAATTCCACAACAATCTAAAAAAACTGCTCAGCTGCGCTCTATAGGCGCAGCAGGCAGTCCTGCAGTAAGGCTTCACAGCCTTCTTTCACATCTTCGTATGTCCTGTCAAAATTCCCGGTATACCACGGATCCGCAATATCCTGCCCTGTCCGCTCTGTAAAATCAAGCAGTTTCGACACTTTTCCTTCCGGATCGTCGCCCAGAATCCGCATCATATTGCGGATATTCATGGAATCCATCCCGATCAGATAATCAAATTCGTCATATTCCCGCTTTTCTAACTGACGTGCGCGGTGATCTCCGCACGGGATGCCGACTTCTTTTAACTTCCGCCTGGTGCCGTGATGGACCGGATTACCGATCTCCTCGCGGCTGGTAGCTGCGGAATCAATGTAGAACTGATCGGTGAGGTCGTATCTGTTGATCAGGTTCTGGAAAACGTATTGCGCCATGGTGCTGCGGCAGATGTTGCCGTGGCAAATAAATAATACTCTAATCATCTATGTAAAACTCCTTGAATTTACTGTATTTCCTTAATGTATCGGCATTTTCTTCCGCTTGCTGTTTCCTCTCATTCGTGGCATATCGTAGCATAAATTAGCACATCTTTTACCTCAAAAGTAGTACAAAAAGTAGTAAATTAAGGGTTGAATACTCATTTTACTACTCGCCATTTACTACCCGTTTCAGTTCCTCTTTCGCGTCGTCATAGCCTATATGTGTATAAGTATTTAACGTGACGCTAATATCAGAATGTCCCATAAGGTACTGTAAAGTTTTAGGGTTCATGCCGCTTTTAGCCATATTAGAACAAAAAGTGTGACGGCAAACGTGTGGCGTAACCTTTGGCATTTGCACTCTATAAATGCTATTATACTTCTCGCAAATATGCTGAAAGTATTTTTCCCAGTGCAAGGCTACCATAGGCATATCGTTTTTATCCAAATATAAGAAGCCACATTTACCTCCAACAATAGGTTCAACTCGCGGTTTCTTTCTACTGGAAATAATACGTTGAAAGCACTCATAAACTTCATCTGTCATAGGGATTTCTCTTGTGCCACAAGAAGTCTTTGTATCTTCAATTACATACTCCATATTTCTTTTTCTTTGTAACTGATGATTGACACTAATTTTTCTATTCTGCATATCCAAATCTGATAATGTCAATCCCACAAACTCTGAAATACGAAGCCCTGTTTTGAATAAGATAAAAATCCCCTCATAGTATCTACAAAAGTGCTTATCATTTGCCACAAATTCAAGAAATGCCCGTTCTTGCTTTCTTGTAATTGCTTCTCTTGTTACGCTGTCATTTACAACAACCGTAGCAAGTTGAAATTCAAACGGATTTTTGCGTATCAAATCATCATCTACCGCCATTTGAAAAGCTGGTCTTACAACACCTCTGATAGAATGAATAGAACTATACCCACGCCCGTCCTGTTGTAACTTTATCAGCCAACACTTTGCGTCGGACAGCTTCACTTTATCTATCCGCTTTTTACCAAAGTCCTCTTTCTTGATAATATTGAGAACAAAATTATAATTTGCTTCGGTGTTATGCCGTACTCCCGTTTTTTGTAAAAGATATTTCTTTACCAATTCTAAAACGGTCATTTCCCCACCACGCGGAACGATTTCATCATCAATCGCTTTCATTATCTGCTTTTCCTTTTCCCTTAATGAAAGGTCGTCGCGCTTTCCCTGTGGTGTCTTATCTGTCTTTTCCAATTTCCAACTATAAACAAACTGCGGTTTACCTGTTGTATCAATATATTTGAACGCATATCGTCCGTCCCGGCGTTGGCTCTCTCCATTGCGAAGAATACGATTTTTGCTATCTCGTCTTTTTCCGCTCATGTCTATGCTCCTTTCGTACAAAAAGAGCCTCGCCACGATATACTAAATTATATCATAAGCAAAGCCCTTTTTCTATCCTTTTATCAAGCAGCACTCAAAGCGGAAACGACTGTATAGCCTATCCGATATGGCTACTGATTATCCTATATTTGTTAAATTGCTGTTATGTCATTCAGAAAATCTTCAAATCGTTTCCTTTTGATAAGAAACTTCACTCCATTTTGAATAATAAAACCGGAGTCCAAATTATCTGCAACAAGTTTTCTTAATTTCTTTTCTCCAATATTAAAATAAATTACTGCTTCATCAATCGTTAAACAAAACTTATTTTGTATCTGTACCTGTGTTTCATTATTCATTTATTCTCTCCCCTTTCTTGAACTATAAAACTATTGTAAAGTTATAAAGGCTCATCAGACGGTTTTAGCAAACCTCACAAGAATTTCACTTCCGCATGGTTCTCATGCAGCTCTACCCGTTGTCTGCGACGCTTCTAACGCTCGGACTGCGGCGGTAAAGGAGTATCATTATAGCGATATATGGATTGTGGCGGCAGAGTTGCTAAGTCTGCTTTGGAACGCTGATATTCCTCGCTCGTTTTGTCCCTCCTTTCGGTCATGGCGTATCAGCCCAACGGCTCCCCATATATTGAATGTATCTGATTTGCCTTATGCTACGTCGCCGTTCTATTGCGCCGCTTTCTTTGTCAAGGAGCAAAAAGTCCAAGTAAGCAGCGGAAAGGGGGACGCTGCTCGCAACTATCTTAAACTTTGAATGAAAGGACTGCCCGTATAAGGTGCGAACGCAAACGGTCGCGTATATCCTCATCTATGCCATAATAAGTATTGCCGCGCTCGTCGCGGAGAGTTCGCATAGAGAGATAAGCTATTTCACTGTCATAATGTTGTATAACAATGTTCATAGCTTCCGGGTCGCCCTTAATTGCAGCTATGATTACCGGATAAGGTAACAAGCCGCGTTCATCTTGTTCGGTGTTACCAATCATTTTCGTCATAGGCGTGTTCCTCCAAATAGCGTTTTAACAGTTCAAAAGAGCTTGTCCGTCTGTACTGTACGGTACTTCTCGGAATGTTGTGGAGCTTTGCAATTTCCACATCACTCATATCAAAGAAATAATACAGCAGGACGGCTTCGCGCTTTTCTTCCGGCAGGGAGTGCAGAGCTTCGGCAAGCAGCTTTGCAGTAATTTCTTTTCCTGCTATAACAAAGGATTTTTCAGCTTCATCATCTGTAAAATACTGGTCGCAAACAAAAAGCTGCTTTTCTTCCTGTGAAGTTAAGTCAGAAAAAGTAACTTCGCGTCGCTGCCGACGCTTTATATCCCTTTTGGCTGCAAGCATTTCATTCTGTAAAGCTCGCTTACAATAACCGTTAAAAGCACAACGGATTTGCCACTGGGTACGAATAGGCTCATTCATGGTTTCACCTCCTTTCGCGTTGGCAAAAGTGGTGATGATTTCCCCTTTCGTAACCCCCAGTTCCACTCGACAAAAATATGCCAATCAGTTTGAAAAATTTTTGAAAAAATTTGGGGAGAAAAAGAAAATGCGCCTGCCTGCAAAACGCAGACAGACGCATAGGAAATAACAGCAGTATTTAATTGATTTAATAGTTCATACCAATGCCCGGAATATCCCGTTGTAATATACAAACTTTTTTTGACAAAAGACTTTCTTTTATCAGATAAGCAAAGAATATTTTGCTCAGCATAACGGCAACCTCCTATATGCCGCCATGCTGATTGCAAGGTTAAATGGGGTCGTCGTTGCTAAATTTATGCAAAAAGAAGCGGCGGCTCTAAAAATCAAAGCCACCGCTTCAAAGGCGCGTGAAAATATATCTGCATTACGACGGCTTTTTTTCTTTTGCCGTCGCCCGGCAGGTAAAATAAATAATTAAATGCAAATAGGGTTATTCTTCAAAGTCCATCAACGTATATTTAGCTATCCCATGACTTGATGTTTTTTCACTATGTTCTTTATCCTTAAGGAAAATAAGATTACAATAATCAAATTAAAAAGTAACATAATAATAGGTTGTTGAATACCTACATATGTTTTCATTTTGGCAAACACACCATTCATGTGAAGCATAAAAATCGGACAAACTTCCTGTAATTTTTGGAGTAACGGTACGCTCTCAGTAAAGTCAAATAAAACTGGCAAAAAACATACTACACATGAAGTAATAAGAGCTGTAACCGGAGTATTCAATTTAGCGCTAATAAACAGTGTGATAATTGTCATTGCAACAATTCCCAATATATTGCATACTACTGAAATTAAAAACATTTGTAAGAAAGTCAAATTATAGGTAGAGGTTGCATAATGTAATGAAGATTGAATATTTACATTCCACCCTTGTAGTCCATATATCCCCATATATAGAATAAAATTAAGTAATAAGAAAATAACGTACATTGCTGTAATAGTTTCTAAAGAAGCAATGATTTTCGCTGTCACTAATTTGGTTTTTCCATAACGCGCCGCATAAATCACACTATCTGTATGGCAAGCATATTCTTCTGAAAAAACCGGGGATAAAGTAATTACGACAAGCAGACATAAAAGTATCGCTAAAATACTTCCCATACTGGATAGCATTTTATCCCACCCATCACAATATCCCAAAACAACAGACTTATGATTAGGATAAGCTTCTTCAATGGATTGCATCTTTCCGTCTGGTTCTGTCATATATTCCAAAATAGCTGTTTGGTCTCTGTAAACATGAAGTGCAGAAAAAGCCGAATTTTCGTCTTTTGTATCGGTAGCTGTTTTGGCTTCTGCTATTTTTTGCTCCATGAGTGTTAATATTTCCGGGGTCAATTCGCCTGCAAATATATCTGCATTTTCTTTTCTTTGTTCAATCGCAGCAAATCCGCTTACTGTATCCATTTTCCCAGTATCATAATTATAAAATACAGAACTATAATTAAATTGAAACAGAAAAAAATAGGCTATTATTAGGATAACTCCTATAATAAAAAGAATTTTAGTTTGCTTCCTTGAAAGTATCTTTTCCCTCTCTGCTTTTATCATATCATTCATTATCAGACACCTCCGCAAAATAGTATAAATACAAATCCTCTAATGTCGGCTCTACATTCCATGCAGTTGTATAAGGCGATACTTCTGATATAATTCTTAAACGCTCAGCTTCTACACTATGTTTTAGATTTGCTACAATATAATTTTTCTCTAATCGTTCGATTTCCTGCCTAGGCACGTCACATTCCCACACAAAAGAATGGATTGACTTCAAAATTGTTTCAGGCGAACCTTGACGTAATAATTCTCCATTTTTCATAATCAGTATTTCTTTTGCGATATATTCAACATCGGAAACAATATGTGTTGACAAAATCACAATACGATTTTCAGCTAACGTACTAATAAGATTACGAAATCTAACACGTTCTTTTGGGTCAAGCCCTGCTGTTGGTTCATCTAAAATTAAAATTTTAGGATTATTCAAAAGTGCTTGCGCAATCCCCAATCTTTGCTTCATACCGCCAGAAAAAGTTTTTATTTTTGCATTTTTTTGTTCCGTTAAGCCTACTTTTTCTAACAATTCTAAAGAACGATTATGGGCTTTCTTATGCGGAAGACCTTTAATTGCCGCAATATACATCAAAAATTTATATGCTGTAAAGTTTGGATAATACCCAAAATGCTGCGGCAAATATCCTAAAATATTACGATATTGTTCCCCTAAGTCGTGAATGTTTTGTCCATTGAACATAATTGCCCCTTTGGTTTCTGTTTGAACATCACATATCATACGCATAAGAGTAGTTTTGCCTGCACCATTTGCGCCTAATAAACCATATACTCCATTCGTCAAAGTTGCATTAAAACACCGTACAGCTTTCTTTTTTCCATATTCTTTAGAAAGATTATTTATTGTAAGTTCCATGCCAATTCTCCTATCATTTTTTCGTGTTTCAAATAGTTCCATATCGTTTTCCCTAATAGGACAAGCGAAAAGAAATAAAAAGCAACCCCCCCCATAACATTGATGTTTCAAATAGAATTTCCTGCTTTAAGATAATTGAAAATATGACTGCTATACAAATCATACATACAAATAAATGATAAGTAATTTGCCCCTTTTCATTTTTTATAATTGTAAAAAGATAGCAAGTACAAGAAATATTAAATGGAACCATACCATACAAAATTATTTCAAGTATAGATTGTTGATAATAAAAACTTGTTATTACCAAAACACTTGTTATCAAAAACAAATCAGCTAAACCAATGATTAGCATACGACAAGCGGTAATCTTTACTAGCTGGCAACGACTGGATTGTTCTATTTCCCACATATCATAAATGTTACTTTTAGAAACTTCTCGAACCCCCACCAACACGATTAGTGGAATAATAATTACAAGTGCCGTTAAAGGATAATGGAGAGGAACATTCCAGTAGCCGAATAAACAAACCGCCAAAATAGCTACGATAACCAATCCTATTTGTATTATCCAAAAAGAAAAGGGAAGATACTGTAATTGACTTAATAAAACATTTTGCAAAGAATTTTTATTAAATTCAGCACTATCCATGTATTTTTTTCCAGCAGAAATCAGTTCATTTATTTTGTTTTCTGGTATGGCAGATGTATCATAGAGCCGCAACCATTCTTGAATGTCATTATTTTTTTTCATACATTATCGCCTCCTTTGAAGTCCTTAAGGTATCGTTCTATTTTTTGCAATCCCTGTCTTAGTCTAGATTTTACAGTGGGGATATTTGACTTTGTAATTTTTGCAATCTCTCGTATTTTCAAGTTATGGTAAAAACGCAAAATGATAACTTCTTTCTGATAATCAGGCAATGAATGAAGTGCTCTGCGAACTTCTATTTTATTTTCGTTTTCTATCACTTTTTCTAAAGTATCATTTGTGTCATCTATAATATCTAAAGCGTTTAAGTCTGTGTATGTGGGCTTCGCTTTTTTGAAATAGTTATTGCAAGTATTTGCGGCGATAGTTAGTAGATAATTTTGAAACTTTCCTAACATACGAACAGTATGAATATTTTCTAACAGTTTCAAAAATACATCTTGTGTAATATCTGCTGCGGTGTCAGTATCTCCATTTAATCTCCGATAACAAAACTGATAAATTACGCTGTAATATTTACGGACTAATATATCAAATGCTTCTGTATCGCCCGCTTGTATTTTTTTTATCAATATAAAATCTTCGATGTTGTGTCACCGCCTTTCTTTTGTAAAACGTCTTACACTTTATAAACAATTAAGGATATAAAAAGGATTTAAATTTTTAGAAAAAATTTTTTCAACTTACAAGCACACTAATTATACCCGGATATTCAAGCAATAGCAATTTATACTATGCACTATTTCAATCCATACTATGATATGTATAATCATATCTCAAAGAAAAGAGGAACAGTAAAATGTAACTGGGTGAAATGATTATGAAGCAGAGTAAAGAAAAATTCGATTTTAAGGCTTTCGGGCAGGCTATAAAAGCAGCAAGGAAAACAAAGGGATTGTCCCGTAACCAGTTAGCGGATAAGCTAAACATTGCGCCACGCTATATCGCGTCCATTGAGAACAGCGGACAGCACCCCAGTTTGCAGATTTTATATGAGCTTGTGACTTTGCTTGACGTATCAGTAGACCAGTTCTTTTTCCCGGAACGGGAACAGGAAAAGTCCACACGTCGCCGTCAGCTTGATACCATGCTTGACGGTATGAGCGAAACGGACTTAAAAATCATGTCAGCTACTGCAAAAGGCATAGAAGAAGCCAACAACGACAAGGCGGGGGAATAAAATTCCCCCGTTTTTGTCTACATAGAATGATTGAAGCGTCGCAGGATTGCGGCATTTTTTTTGCTATTCTTTGGCAAAAAAGACCTTTTCGGCATTATAGGTAGTAAGGAAAAACTTTCTTAGCAAGCATAGGAAAAGAGTACCCTTTTCCGTATTTTCGCCCTCTTGCCCTGCGGTGTGTCGGTTGAAAATTGCTTGTTGGGAAGTGTCCCAAACCCTCGGAACGGAAAGGAGCGATTGCATGAACGGACGCAAAAGAAAAGTACAAATCAAATTCTATGTAACAGAGGAAGAACGGGCGTTGATTGAGCAGAAAATGAAGCTCGTCCCTACCCAAAACATGGCGGCGTATCTTCGCAAGATTGCCATTGACGGCTATATCATTCAGACAGACCATAGCGATATAAAAGCCATGACAGCGGAGATACAGAAAATCGGGGTCAACATCAATCAGATTGCAAAGCGTGTCAATGCGACAGGGAGCGTCTATCAAGAGGACATAGAAGAAATAAAGGGGGTGCTTGCGGAGATATGGCGGTTACAAAGATTAAGCCTATTAAAAGCACGTTGAGCAAAGCCCTTGATTATATCCAAAACCCGGATAAGACAGACGGGAAAACGCTTGTGTCCTCTTTTGGGTGCAGCTATGAAACGGCAGATATTGAGTTTGAATATACTTTGTCGCAGGCTCGGCAAAAAGGGAATAACTTAGCCTTTCATCTGATACAATCGTTTGAACCGGGAGAGGTGGACTGTGAGAAAGCCCATGCAATCGGAAAGCAGCTTGCCGACGCAGCAACAAAGGGACAGCACGAATACGTCCTTACCACCCACATAGACAAGGGGCATATCCATAACCACATCATTTTTTGCGCAGTCAATTTCGTTGACTACCACAAGTACAATTCCAATAAGCGCAGCTACTACGGCATACGGAACATGAGCGATAAGCTGTGCAGGGAAAACGGGCTGTCCGTTATCGTTCCGGGTAAAGGCAGTAAGGGAAAAAGTTATGCAGAATATCAAGCGGAAAAGACGGGAACAAGTTGGAAAGGCAAGCTAAAAATTGCCGTTGATACGCTTATCCCCCAAGTAGCAAGTTTTGAAGAATTATTGCAGCGGTTACAGGCGGCGGGCTATGAGATAAAGCCGGGAAAATATATCTCCTGCCGCGCTCCCGGACAGGAACGGTTTACCCGCTTAAAAACCCTCGGTACAGATTATACAGAGGAAGCAATCAAAGAACGGATTGCAGGCAAACGCACAAAAATAGCGAAAGCTCCCAAAGAGCAGCGCGGCGTATCGCTGCTTATCGACATTGAAAATAGTATCAAGGCACAAAAGAGCCGGGGCTATGAACAGTGGGCGAAAATCCATAATCTGAAACTGGCGGCAAAGACTATGAATTTCTTGACGGAACATCAGATTGAACAGTATGCGAATTTAGTCAGCCGGATTGAAGAAATAAATGCGGAAAATGAAAAGACCGCAGACGCATTAAAGAGCGTGGAGAAACGTCTTGCAGACATGGTGGTGCTGATGAAGCACGTTACCACCTACCAAAAGACAAAACCTGTCTATGAAGCATACCGCAGGACAAAGGATAAAGACGCATACCGGGCAAAAAATGAAAGCAGTCTGATACTCCATGAAGCGGCGGCAAAAACACTAAAAGCGTCGGGCATTGCCAAGCTCCCCAATCTCGCTGCCATGCAGGAAGAATACAGGAAGCTCCAAGCGCAGAAAGAAGCCCTTTACGCTGCTTATGGCAAGCTGAAAAAACAGGTCAAGGAATACGACGTTATCAAGCAGAACATAGACAGTATTTTGCGGCAGCCAAGAGAGCCGGAACGGAAACGACAGACACAACTTGAATAATATTGTAATCGTAGAAAATATCAGAGATGTATGATATAATATTTTCTAAATTAAGGCACATATTTCTTTGCCAAGAATGGAGAGATATATAATATGAGTGATTTTACTTATTCAATACCCTTTTCTAATGAAAAATTACTTGCAGGAATAATTTATCAATTAAAACGTGACAATCTGTATGATATTGCTAATCTTCTAAAAGGTTGTAATGTTGAAGTTGAAGAAGGCGGTTATTCACATTATAGTGGTGGTGGGCGGTGGGACGCTCATTCAGCCTACGTTACATTCTATGTCAATCCCGCTAATATAGATTTTCTTGATACTCCCGATACAAAAAGAAAATTAGCAAACATTTGTGACGGACTTATTCCTGTTAATGTTGGATTTGATGTTAAAGACGCATATTTTAAATTAGATTTAACAAAAGATTTTGAATTAGAAGATGACTTGATTTTAGATTTAGAACAAAACACAAATTCAATATCTGCACGAATAATCAATGATATATTGCCGGAAGATGTGAAGATTAAAGGTTATCATATGGCAGAGGTTTATACATACTTGTATTCTGTAGAAAATTCATTACGGTTATTCATTGAGAAAGTCTGTAAGGAAAAATACGGCGAAAGTTATTTTTCTCAAATTACTGTACCAAGAGCTTTACAGAACACTTTACAAACTCGAAAAGATAACGCAGAAAACAAGAAATGGTTAAGCGTTCGTGGAAGTGAATTATTCTATTTGGATTTTAAAGATTTGGGGAATTTGATTGACAATAACTGGGACTTATTTAGTCCGTATTTTCCAAACAGAGAATTTATTATACCAAAATTAAATGAAATGGCAGATTGCAGAAATCTTATTGCTCACAACAGTTATATAGGAGATACAGAACGTAACTTAATGAAAACTTATTACAATGTAATTCTCAAACAAATATCTGCGTATTATGATAAATAAAAAGCGTGACATAGACAAACAAAAAAGTCTGTCTATGTCACATTTTTTGTCTATGTTACGCAGTAGAACCCCGTTTTCAAGGGCAAAGGTATTCTGTATCGCCTATGCCAGTTTCACGCCGTTTATGCCCTGTAAATCAAGGCTTTTTTCGCCCTTATTGCGTAACTGCCGCGCGCCATTTCCTCATGCGCTCGGCTGCCTGTCTGCGGGTAATCCGTTTTCGGCAGTCCGGGCAGTATTTGACGCTGTTCGATTTTGATACAAAAAATGTGCCGCACTCACTACAACGCTTTTTGTCCTCGGTTTTGAAAAGCTCCGCATAGAGCAGCTTATCAAGAGGAAGTACGGCAATCTGAAACCACTTGCATAAAAGCGAATAGGAAATAAGCTGCGGGCAGACACATTCCTCCCCGTCGTCCAGTAAGATACAGTGTCCGCGCTCGCAGTTGCAGCACTCCTTTTTCACAAGGCTGTTGACTTTCCGGCTCTGTGGCGGCGTAAGCCGCTTACCCCCGGTCATACCTCATCAGCGGCGAAAATGGCAAGCTCCGCATACTCGTTTTCTGTTAATGGGTAGATTTTCTGTAAGGTGCGTTCTGCAAAGGGGCGCATATCCTCGTCCATGAATGGCAGCGCAGCCGTCATATTTTCAATAAGCTGTGCCTTGCTTCCCTCATGGTATATACTCAACAGGTTCATTTCTTCAACGGTCAGTCTAATCATGCTCATACCTCCAATTCGTGATTTTTTGTTTTTGCCGCTTTTTTCTGTGCGGTCTTTTCTTTGTCTGCTCGAAGCTGCGCCCGGATAGAGGGCTTTTTCTCTGGTTCTGTCTGTTTCTTTTCTGCTTTGAGGGCTTCGGCGTATTCTGCAAGGGAAATCTGTCCTCCGGCTTTTGCCTTTTCCTCCAGTTCCGCAGCGGTCGGGGTGTTATTTATCTGCCCGTCAATCATGTTGTAGTTTTGCTCGGTGGTCTGCTCCGCAGTTTTCAGATAGTTTTCCGGCTGCTCTGCGGCAATGGCAAACGCCCGCGTTCCGTTCCCCATAATCAGATATTTTCCGTCGTCGGACTGGTGGTGCAATCCATATCCGGCAGCTTCCATTTGCTCGCGGCTCATGGCGGTTACATAGAAAGTCCCCCTCGGCGTTTTGATTGTTTCGCCTGTTTCCAATTCGTCGGGAATGAGGGCTTTTTCCTGCTCCTTGAAAAACTCCGGTACTTCCTTATAACCGAAGCTGTCTACATAGTGGGCGGTGTCCTGCCCGTTCTGATGAAGCACCACTATATCGGAAACGGAAAGGCTGTGTCCCTTAAAATCTTTCGGGTGGTCGATATTGAAGCGGGTGTAAATATCTTCAAAGGAAGTCCCCGGTGTAAGCTCTGCGGAATAGACAAGTGTATAGTTTTTCGCGTCTACCCAGTGTCCTGTGGCAGTCAGACGGTCGTAAGGTTCAAAGCGCAAATCCCTTGTTTCGTCCCCGCCTTTTATCTGATAAATGGAAAAGGTGTCTTTGTCCTGTGGGGCTTCCCGTTCCGGCTGCTCCTGTGCCGCTACCTTTTGCGCCCGGATATGCGCCCGCTGTAACTCGATAGGCTTTTCCCCGGTAAGAGGTGCAATCGCCTTGACATAATCAGCCGCATAGTAGACGTTACTGGTAAGCTGCCGCTGCCATGTCCCTGCTTTTGGCGACCAACGGAAGCCATTATTTTTTAAGGCTTCCCGCGTGGCTTCGTCCGGCTTATCCTCAAAGAAGATTTGCAGTCGGTTCGCTTCGGTGTTTGCTTCCACCTTGCCGCCGTCAAATTCCCAACCGACAAAACCGATTTCTTTTTGCTGTGAAAGGGATTTGATACGGTCTTTCACGCGCCGGATTTCTGCGCTGTTGTTGGATAACGCCCAAGTCGCAAAGGGCTTGTCCTCCAAATGCCAACTGCTCGCCATATCTGCTTTCAGTTTTTCCAGTTCCTCCGGCGGTAAATGCGGGCAGCCGTCAAGGGTCTTATGCTTACGGTAATAGGCGTTTACGGCTTTCATGGTTTCCTGTGATTTTTCAAGGCTTTCCAGTTTCTTTTCTAACTTCTGTACTGCCTGCGGGTCGTCTGCGCTGATACCGCCCATGCCGGTACTGCGGATTTTATCAAGAAGCCCTTGTATGTCCTGCCATTCCCGGTAATTGCTGTCGCGGGCTGCGTTCTGCTTTTCTTTCTTCCTTGTGGGGAAGTTAGAGCCGCCCGCAATCAGTATAGAGGGAACACGCGCGTCAATCTCATAGCCTTTGTTCATGTTCGCTGCCAGTTTCCGGGCGTAGGTGTCAAGCAGGCTGTCGATTTTCTCATGGTACATCGGGTCTGCCCGCTGTTTCTGCCTTTCTGCAAGCTGTACGGCTTCATCTACATAATGCCTGTATTCAGCCGTCGCGCTGCCTTGCTTATAATCGGAAAAGCTGTTCATATCTTTTGCACGTTTGACGGCAGCTTCATTGATAGGATAATAAGGGGCGGCGGGTGCAGCCTGTTCCGGCTGTGCTTCTTTTTCCTGTACCGGGGCTGTTTCTTCGGGAAGCTCCGGCGCGGCTGCTTCTGCTTCGGGCTGTTTGGTAGCTTCCTGTGCGGGCTGCGCCTGTTCGGTGGTCTGTTCCTTATCCTGTGCCTTTTGGATTTCTGCAAAATGTCCGTCTATGGTATCAATCAGACTTGCGGCGGTACTGCGGATTGTTTCAAGAGAGCCTTTCAGTTCTGCAAGTTCTTTTCCGCTGCTCCACCCGGCGATATACCCAAAAGAATAGTCCGACGTATCAAGCCCGTAATGTTGGCAGACAGCATAGGCGACGCTTTCTGCCTGTACCTCGCGGGTGCGGCGGTCGGGGCGTTCCGGCATGGCAAGGGCAGTATCATGCAGCGTGGCGTGGGCGATTTCATGGATTGCGGTCTTGATGTTCTGCAATTCGTCCATACCCTCGTTGATGATGATACGCTTTTCCTCATAATTGCAGCGTCCCTTTACGCCGCCGCTTAGTGCTTCAAATCCCATAGCAAAGGGGGAAGTCTTTTCAAGGGCAGCGAAAAAATCCTTGTATTGTTCCACGTTGCCCGTCAGCTCATAGGTAAGGGCAGGAAGTTCTTTTCCCTCGGTCTGTGAAATATCAAAGACAGATACTACACGAAAGGCGGGTATCTTGATTTCCTTTTCCTCGGTAACAGGTTTCCCGTCCTTATCGAAAACAGGCTTTTGGGTGTCCGGGTCGATTTTTTCCACTTGTTTCTTAACGGTAAACGGGGACGGTGCAAGTATCTTGATAGCTTTTTCTCCGGGCTTTACATGGCGGTCAAATTTCTTTTCCCATTGTTTATAGCCTTTCACAAGATTGCCGCCCTGCATGGCGATAAGGATTGTATTGTTAAGGCTGTAATCATGAAATTTAGACATAGTACGCAGATAGTCGGCGTAACGGTCGCTTTCATAAAGCCCTAAAATTCCCTGTTCCAGTCGGTCGGTAATCTCTTTCATTTTATCGTCGGGCTTTTCAGAAGATAGGATAATCGGGAGAACCGGGGGCTGCTCTGTAACAGCGGTTTGTATGACTGCGGAAGCGTCAAGGTCTGCCTGTTCCTTTTCCTGTACTGGCGGCTGCGGCGTTACCCGGTATTCCTCCGGCACGTCGCGCCCGTCGTACCACTGTGTAAAGGTGTTGCGGTTATTGTAGATATAGCCCTGCTCGGTAAATCTGCCCCCGTCATTGATAGCAGCGTCCCGCCCGTATTCCTCATACATGAAATATTTTTTTGCTTCTTCGGGCAGCTCCAACTCGTCCAGTTCTTCAATCAGATAATGCCCGTAATCTTCCTCACTCTGTACGGACGGGTAAAGCCAGTAACAGTCAAGGTTTTGTGCAAGGTTGATAATGTCCTGCAAGTTGTCGGTATGGTCGCCGTATTCCATAGCTGCAACAAATTTTTCCCGGTCGTCGTCAAACTGCATTTTCAAAAGTTCGCTCAAATAGTTCAGCTCGTCAAGGCTTTCAAGCTCGGTCAATTTTCCTGCCAGTCCTGCAATAGAGGACTGGTATTCTGTGATATGCAGCTCCCCGTAGTTTTTGCCGTCTATCCCGATACGGTCAAAGACTTCTTTCAAATGCGCGGCAGTCGTGGGGAATGATACCCATTCGCCCGCAGGGCTGCCCTCGGTGTACTTTCCAAGATTAGAAAGATACCCGCTTAAAATCGTTTCTTCCATGCGTTCACTCCTTTCGTTTTCAATCATACGGTGCATAAGTTCGTAGTCCTCCATGCTCATGCTCCCGTCAAATAGATAGGGGTCGGGTTCTTCGCCGTCCCGGTAGGCTTTTTCAGAGAACGGAAGCCCCGCAGCGTGGGCGGCGGCTCTTGCTTTTTCGATAAGCTCCGGCGGCAGCCTGTCGTCGTGGGCTTCGATAAATTCCCCGATATTGCTATATCCGTTTTCGTAGTGGCGGCGCACCCCGGCGGTCAGCTCGTCAAGGTTCATATCCTCGCCAAGATAGCCGGAATAATAACCGTTTACCACAACGGCGGCAGGGTCAGCCTGCTTGATTTCTTCCATGCGGCTTCTGTCCTCCGGGTAGAGGTAGTCGCCCATTTCAAGGTGGAAATATTCAGCGTTCCAAGAACGTCCCGTTTTCCAAAACGTCACCCAAGCGATACCGTCCCTTAATTCTTCTTGATAGTCCTTTACGGTGTCCCGTAAACTTGCCATGTGTAACCTCCTTTCCCAAAGGCAGCGCGGACGCTGCTTTTTCCGGTTTCATCATTTAGTACCCCGCGCCCGCGTTTTTGCCAAAGATTTTATAGATTTTTTCAAGATTTCAGAGGGTAAAACCCTCCACAAAACAGAGGGTTTGGGAAAATTCCCAACAAGCAAAAATCCCCGCCGTTCTCGGTAGAGAAAGCAGGGATTTTACGGAAAAGGGTACTCTTTTCCTATGCTTGCTATTCAGTTATTTTTTCTTCGACAGTTCAATGCGGTAGTTGACATATTTCCCGCCTGTATCAGCCAATACGATAGTTCCGTCATAAGTTTTGCCCGTCTTTGGGGAATAGAGCTTTTTCACATTTACCTTGCCGGATTTTAAGAGTGCAGCGGCAATTTTGGGGGTAAAGGTTACTTTTCGTTCTTCAAAGAAACGGTCATTTTTCCACATGGTAAAGATACATTCTTTGTTGCTGCAATAGTAGTTTTTCTTTCCCTCATAGACAGGAGAACCGCAGCGGGGGCAGCTTCCCAATGCTTCCCGTTCTGGCTTGAACATCTGCGCTTTATCATCAGAAAGAAACGGATAGGTCTTTACCAGTTCCCGCGCCATATCCTCGATACCCTCCATAAATGCGGCGGGGTCTGCCTTGCCTTTTGCAATCTGTGTCAGATTGTTTTCCCATTCTGCGGTAAGCTGCGGGCTTGTCAAGGTGTCCGGTAGGACGCACACAAGGTTGATACCGTCTTTTGTGGGAAGTAGCTGCTTGCCTTTTCGCTCCACAAAGCCGCCCTTTACCAGTTTTTCAATGACGGCGGCGCGGGTGGCGGGAGTTCCAAGCCCTTTGCGTTCTGCGTCCGGGTCAGTGTCCTCGCTTCCGGCGCGCTCCATAGCAGAGAGCAGCGACGCTTCGTTGTGAGGTTTTGGCGGTGTTGTGTCATGCTCCGTTACCGTTGCCGTCGGATTTTCAAAGGTCTGTCCCTCGGTAAACGGCGGCAGGGGCTTTTCTGTGCCGCTGTCTGCGTCGTCGGTTTCGGGCTTGTTCTTTAAGGCTGCCCGGTAACGGCGGTCAAGTTCTTTCCACCCGTCAGAAAGTACCGTTTTGCCCCTTGCGGTAAAGGACTGTCCGGCACATTCAAAAACTGCCGTAACCGCTTCAAAGGTATGCGGTGCAGCGGTCGCCATGATAAGACGCGCCCCGGCAAGAGTAAGGATATTTCTTTCGCTTTCCGGCAGCGCGGCAAGGTCGGTCTTTGCAAGCTCCATAGTGGGGATAATGGCGTGGTGGTCGGATACCTTTTTACTGTTCAGCACCTTTCCAAGCTCCGGCGTGAATTCTGCGCCTGTCATAAAAGAAAATTTCTCGCAAAGCAGTTTGATAATGCCCGCCGCTGTGTCGCCCATGTCGTCAGTCAGATAGCTGCTGTCTGTTCTCGGATAAGTAAGCAAACGCTTTTCATACAGGGCCTGTGCAAGGTCAAGGGTCTGCTTTGCGGTATAGCCGAACAAGCGGTTTGCTTCCCGTTGTAAGGAAGTAAGGTCAAAGAGCTTCGGCGGGGCTGCGGTCTTTTTCTCTTTCACAAGGGAAGTGCAGACTGCCCGCGACGCTTCGCAAGCAGCTTTCAGCTTGTCAGCTTCGGAACGGTCAGACAGTTTTTCACTTGCAGCTTCCGCGCTAGATAAGGCAAGGCGTACATGGTAGTATTTTTCTTTCTTAAATGTGGTAATCGCTGTGTCCCGGTCAACAAGCATTTTTAAGGTAGGGGTCTGCACGCGCCCCACATTCAAGGTATGATTGTAAAGGACAGAAAAAAGACGGGTGGCATTGATACCGATTAGCCAGTCAGCCTTTGCCCTACATAATGCGGAAGCAAAGAGCGTGTCGTAGTCCCCGCCGTTCTTCAGATGTGCAAATCCCTCTTTGATAGCAGCTTCTTCCATTGAGGAAATCCAAAGGCGGCGCATAGGTTTCTTGCAGTCCGCCATTTCATATACAAAGCGGAAAATCAGCTCGCCCTCGCGTCCTGCGTCGCAGGCGTTTACCACTTCGGAAACGTCTGCCCGGTGCATAAGTTCCTTTAAGGTTTTAAATTGCTTTTCCTTGTCAGCCGCAACTGTGTACTTCCATTCCTGCGGCAAAATCGGTAAGCTGACATAGCTCCACTTTTTATACGGTTCCCCGTAGGCGGCAGCTTCGGAAAGCCCTACCAAATGTCCCACGCACCAAGAAACGATATAGCCGCTTCCTGTGAGAAATCCGTCTTTTTTCTCCTTTGCCCCAAGTACGGCAGCGATTGTCTGCGCCACACTGGGCTTTTCTGCGATAACTAAAATATGTGAAGTCAATAAAAAATCCTCCTTTCAGCGTTCCGGCTCGTTTTTCTTTTTCTCCTGTACCTGTTTCAGACAGTAGCCCACACAAGGGGACTGTCCCTTATAAGGGCAGGAAGCACAAGCCGGGGGATAAGGAACAGGCGGCGTATTATCACGCCGCCCGTCCGGTTTCTGTATCATCATTTTTTCAAAGGGATTGTCGGTAAACAAGGTCATAGGGTTTCTTCCTCCGTTTCTTCCTCTTTGGAAACTTCCCCGGTATCTGCTTCCGGCTCGTCCTCGTCGTAATCCTCAAAGTCAAAATCTTCAAGGTCGGTGTTTCCTTTCACGTTCTGCTTTGGCTTTACAAACTTAAAGTAGTAGAACGCTGCGCCGCCACCAAGCAGTACAAAGAGGACTAAGGCAAACACCGCGCCGGGATTGCCGCCTTTTTCTTTGGGTTCTTCCGGCTGTTCCGTTGGTGTTGGGGTGGGTTCTTTACCTGTGCAGCCTGTCATACTGATAACACATACCGGGCAGGACGTGTTTACCTTTCCGGCTTCGCATTTCTCCGTACAGTTGCAGACTTCCGGCTTTTTCGTGGCTTCCCCGGTTTCGGTCAGTGCCATAAGGTCGGCTTCGTCCACTTGATTAAGGAAATGTACGGTCTGTTCCCCCTCGGCGGCGCGGTCAATGAGGATATAGAAGTAGTTGCCGCCTTTGGTGGTAACAATGATAAGCTGCTTATTGCCGCCAAAATCGTCCACCAGTGTAGCGTTGCCCTTTGGGGTAAGGGGCGGCGTTTCCGGTTCTTCCACCACTACATTGCTGTCGTTGGTCGCGTCCTCTGCGGGTGGCTCTGCGGCTGCGCCCTGTGCATAGGCAGGGACAGAAAAACCGCCCATAAGGATAAGGGCGGCACAAAGGGCAGTCATAGTCTTTTTGAATTTATTCTTCATCTGCATTTTCCTCCTGTTCGTTTTCTTCTGCGGGTGCGGCAGTCATGCCGGGAATACCGCCGCCGGACAGCATAGCGTTAAGTTCTTGCGGGGTCAGACGCATGGAACGTACAAGCTGCACGATTTCAAGGTTTTCCGCTTCGGTTTTCTGCGCTTCCAGTCCTTTCAACTTATTCTGATACTCTGTGATTTTCTCGCGGGTCTTTGCGATTTCCTTATTGATACGTTCAATTTTGTTGTTTGCCATAAAATAAATTCTCCTTTCTTTTTGGGGCTGCTTACCAGTTCATCAGCCCGTAGCCTTTGATACATTGATAGTTCAGGTCATAGCTTTTTATCTTGCAGGCGTCGCCGGAATTGCCCTCAACGGTATAGACGCGGCTGCCGTCCCTGCCAAGCACAAGCCCCACATGGTCGGCAACACCATCTAAATCCCAGTCGAAAAAGATAGCGTCGCCCGGTGCGATATTCTCATAGCCCCGCGCACCCCATTGTCCCTTTGACTGAAACCAAGGAACGCCCTGCCATTCGCAGCCCGCAAAGCGGGGTTCGCTTTTTCCGGCTTGATTGTAGCACCATGACACAAAGCAGGCGCACCATTCCACGCGACTGTTAAAGCCGTACCAACTCCAGTAAGGATAGCCGCCCACGTTTCCGACCTGCTGTTTTGCAAGCTCCATAAGCTCCGGGTTGCCGGGACGTGTGCCGTTTACAAACTCCACGCCGCTTAAATCTTCGGACGGGCTTCCGTCGGGGGAGCCGCCGCCGAAAATCAACGGTTTGTTGCCCTGTGTCTGTAAGTACACCTTAAACATTTCAAACTGCTGTGGGTTCAGCAGTTCTTCCGCAAGGGAAGCAATCGGCTTGTTTGTCAGCTTCACGTTCAAAATACGGTATTCGTATTCTTCCTCGTTGCCCTCCTCGTCGGTGGTGGTGCGTATCTCGATTTCTTCCGTCAGAGTCAAGGTGTACTGCATGGCAAAAATCCGTTCAAGCTCTGCCTGTGCGCTCTGTGGGGTGTAGCTCTGTAAAAGGGCGGTCAGATAAGACGCAAGTTCGTGTGGGTTATGCCCGATATTATCAAGGTCATAGCGGTATTCATCATAGCCGGGGTGGGTACTTTCGATATTGTCAATCTCGCTTTGCAGCTCATGTTCCATTGCGGAATAGCTCTGTTCCGTTGCCACAAGGTCGCTGTCCTCCGACGTGTAGGAAGTCCCTAACACACTGTTCATGCTGCCGGAAAACATTGCCCCGCAGGAGGAAAGCCCCACTGATACCATGATAAATAAAAGCAGCGCGGCGATAGCGATTATCACGCCCGCCGGGTGTCTTGCCACAAATGCGGCGGCTTTCCTCGTTTCCTCGGCGGTTTTCTTCGCCGTCTTTCTTGTGACTTCCGCGGCGGCTTTTGCCCCTCCTTTCTTTGCCGCCTTTGCATACTGGCGTTTTATCTGCTGTTTCTGCATGAAACGGGACAGCGGGTTAGAGGTAAGCTGTGGGTTTTCCTGCAAGACTTTGTGGTACTGGAAGTTCACGTTTGCCTTAAACGCTGCCTGTTCTGCCTTTGCCGCTTCCCGGTAGGGTTTCAGCTTATGGCTGCGGTAGCCCTGTTTTAATTTTCTTGTCCCGTACCTTGCGCCGCGTTCGGCAAGTTCCTCCGATTTATGCGCGCCTTCCACGCCGGAATTGTCTTTCTCGACACTGTGGATTTTGTTGTGAACAAAAATACCCGCTTCCTGCGCGGGGCGGGATAACGGATTCCTGTGGGCTTTGCCGCCGGGTATGGGCTTTTCCTGTTCTTCAAAGCGTAAACGGGTCTTTGCCTTTCCGGTGGTTTCCTCAAAGGTGCGCTCTTTTACCAGTTTCTTTTGTTTTGGGAGAGCTGCCTTTGCTGCGTCCAGTTTGTCGGCTACTTTTTCTGATTTTTTGATGTAGGGTTGCAGTTTTGGCGTTTCCCGTTCCTCGTCGGTAAACTGCAAGCGGGAAGTGGAAGTACGCAAAACAGCCGCTTCCTGTGCTTTCTTGACTGCCTTTTTGCTTGCCTTTCGGGTATGAGCTGCGTCAAGGTGTTCCATGACGCGCTCTGCGGTAGCGGTGTCCGGCTGTGAAAAGTCGCTGTCTGCTTCCCGTCTGCTGATACGCTCGGCAGTCTGCTGTGTTTCGTTGATTTCCACCGCACCGTCGCGGGTCATTTTCTGTGTGATTTTATCGCGTGGTTTTAACTGTTTCATAGGCTGCTCACTTCCTCCGGCTTCGTCGTCATAATGCGGTAAAGCTCGGTATCTTTCGGGAAATGGTCTACAAAGGGCAGCACCACATTTCCATAAAAGATAAGTCCCTCGCCTGCTTCGGTGTGGGTTACATACTTCATCTGCTGTGGGCTGATATTGAGCTGCTTTGCAAGGATAGCCCGGTCGCCCTGTGCCTGATTGAGCATGAGGACAAAATCAGAGTTTTCAAAGATATTTTCCACCTCGCGTGAAGCAAGCAAGTCCTTAATATTCTGTGTGATAGCTGTCGGTATGCCGCCCCATTTACGGAAACGCTTCCAAATCTCCACACTGTACGCGGCGGTTTGTTCCTCTTTTAAGAGCAAATGAAATTCGTCCATATAGTAGCGGGTAGATTTCTTTTCTGCCCGGTTAATGGTAACGCGGTTCCATATCTGGTCTTGCACAATGAGCATACCTAACTTTTTAAGCTGTTTTCCAAGCTGCTTAATATCAAAGCAAACAAGGCGGTTATTCAGTTCCACGTTGGTTCTGTGGTTGAATACGTTAAGGCTACCGGAAACATACAGCTCCAATGCTGCCGCAATGCGGGCAGCTTCCGGCTCCGGCTGTTTTAACAGCTCGTCGTAAAGGTCGCCCAAAATAGGCATTTTCTCCGGTACAGGGTCAGCAAGATAGTCCCGGTACACATTCCTTACGGCGCGGTCAATGACGGTCTTATCAACGGGCTGCAAACCCTCCTTGCCGCCAATGACAAGCTCGCAGAGGGAAAGGATAAAATCACTTTTCAATGCAAGGGGGCTGTCGTCCTCGCTGTAATTAAGGTTCATATCCATAGGGTTTACATACTGGGGCGTACCGTCCATGCCTTTTCCGGTCGGGGATAAGCGTATCACTTGCCCGCCAAGCCGCTTGACAAGGGCAAAATACTCGGCTTCCGGGTCGCAGATAAAAATATCGTCGTCGGTAATGAGAAAGGCGTTTGTGATTTCCCGCTTTGCCGCAAAGGATTTTCCGCTGCCCGGTGTTCCCAAGATAAGCCCATTCGGGTTTTTAAGCTGCTTGCGGTCGCAGAGTATCATGTTGTTTGACAGGGCATTTAAGCCGTAATACAGGGCAGCCCCGGTCTGAAATAGCTCCTGCGTGATGAACGGGATAAAAATAGCGGTGCTGCTCGTCGTCAAACCTCTCTGAATAGGGATAAGGTTCTCCCCCAAAGGGACAGAGGACATCAGCCCCGCTTCCTGCTGATAGTCAAGACGGGTCAGGGCGCAGTTGTATTTCTGTGCAATGCCCGCCGCCGCAAAAATATCGTTTTCCAGTTTCCGCTTCGTGTCTGCCATGTTTACCACAAGGAACGTGAGAAGAAACATTCGCTCGTTGCGGCTCTGTAAATCCTGCAATAAATTCTTTGCTTCATTTCCAAAGGTGGCAAGGTCGGACGGGATTATGTCAATATCGTAACCGCTTCTAACCGCTTTTTTCTGTTCCTCAATCTTCATCTTGTCAAGGTCAGTGATTTTCCGCTTAATGGTCTTGATTGCTTCCGACTGGTCGATGCTTTTAATATGGAGATTTACAATAACCCCTGTTTCCAAGTCCAACATATCTGCTAAGATACGGTCGTTTAACTCCGGGGCAAGGATTTCAAGGAACGATACCGCCCCCGTCTTTTTCCCCATAGCAAAGTAGCGTCCCTCCCCAAACTTGAAAGAGGACGGGGCGATAAAGTCCTTTGTGGTAAGCCCTGTCGGGGTCAGCCAGTCATAAGAGAATGAGAACGGCTCGCCTGCCGGGTGGAATACCCCATGCAGCACCTTTAGGCGTTCATAGCCGGATAAGGGGTGCGCCGATACGCCAAGCACCTTGAAGTTATTGAGTACGTCGGTTTCGATACGGGACAGCCGCGCCCTTGCCGCCGCCGGATTGTCGGCTTCAATGGAAAATGTGATGTACTTATGCTTTACAAGCCCGTTGTTCCCTTTGGCAAGCTGCGATTTCAGCATATCGGAATACTCGGTGCGGATAGAGTTAAAATCGTCATTTTGCGGCGGGATATGGATTGCCCGCGCTGCCTGTTCCTGCTGTGAGCCTTGATTGATGAAAGAAAGCTGCACGTTCACGCTTGCGTCAAAGTAGTTGAGAAAATCGCACCAGTTTTCAAAAATGGCGGTCTTATCATCTGCCTGTGCAAGCTGATAGTTGATGTCCTCAAAGGCAATGCTCTTTGAATACTTCCGCTGTGCCACTTTGCAGATACCGTCCGGGTACATGGCAAGGTAGGGAATGGTCTGCTGTGCGGTGTGGGCTTTGCCGTCCCCCTTTGCCTGCCGGATAACCGCCGCTATCTGTTTCTTTTCCGCGCGGGTCAGCTTACGCCTGTTTCCTGCGGCTTCCCGCGTCTTTTTTGTCTGTCCTTTTGACAATCGCTGATACCTCCTTTTCTAATGCCCGCTGTTTCTCCAAGAGTGCATATAGGTTTTCCGTCTGATACGGTCGCACTTTGGGGCGGGTCAATTTTGTCTGAATGATGTTCTTTACAACCACTTCAAGGGGCTGCCCATGCTTTTCATACATAGCAACCAAGAAGCAGGGAAGCATGACGACAATCATTGCCATTGCCGCAAGGCTCGTCCCTGCGCTGTCTTTGAGCAAAAAGAAAAGTGGCAGTCCCATAAGAAGTGCCACTGAAAAGCAAAGGATTTGCCGCTTTGTCAGATTGAAAGCGACTTTTGTTTTGACTTTGGATAAGTCTTTGGGTACAGGTACATACGCCAAGAAAAAACCTCCTTTCTGCGGGGCTTACCCGCTTATGCTGTGTTAATGTGCATTGAAAATGGATTTTGCCAGTGCGCCGGATTTGAACAGGGAGAAACAGAGGATAACGGTATAGGCTGCAAGGGAAAAAATCGCGCTGTGCAGATTGTCCGCTAAGACCATTTCGCCTACCAAAACCGCATAAATGCCGACGCATATCATAATGAGAAAGCCTTGAAAGCCCAGTGCAAACAGCCCCTTTAGGTAGTTGTTCCCAATCTGTCCCCATTCCCGGTTTGTCATGGTGGCAAAAGGGATAGGGGAAACGGAACAGTAGGCGTATATCTCAATCATTCTGCCGTAGAGGATAACGGTTATCAGTACAGACATGATTTTCATACAAAGGCTTACAAGGCTCGTTTCCATGACAAGTAACAGTAGTTCGGGGATTTCCATATCTTTTAGTCCCTCCTGCATGGCGGCAAGGGCTTCGGTTACGTCGATATTCGTATCGCCGCCGATTACCCCCGCCGCGCCGGACACAATATGCTGCGCCATATCAAACACCGCCATAGTAATATCAAAGGTATGTGTTACCAAGAAAACGGCAACAAAGGCTTTGAAAAACCACTTAAAGAACATGAATGTTTCTATGTCGTGCATATTGTTTTTTTCCGTTACCATGCTGATAAGCTCATAACAGAGGACATAGGTAATGACAAGCCCCGCAATGGGTACAATCACATTTTCCGACAGGTTTTGTATCATGCTGAAAATGTTTGCGTTCCACCCCTGCGGTGTCTTGCCTACCTCCGCTGCAATGGTGCCTACTTTTTCGTTTACGTCCCCGAACATAGTTGACAGATTACCGTTTATCGCGCCGATAAGGATTTCCTTTATCCATTCGTTAATCGCGTCAAGTATGCTCTCCATAGGCTACTCTCCGTAATCTTATCCGAACAGACCGGAAAGAAGCGGTACAAGGATAGTGCCGATAAGGGCAACGCCGCCGCCCGCCATTAACTGCTTAATGCCTTGACTTTTTGCACCCGGATTGTCGTTTCCATATCCCTCTAAGAGATTGATGACGCCCCAAATGCCTAAGCCTGCGCCCAGTGCGATAACAAGGGTCTGTAATACGTCGATAGCAGAGTTAAAAAATTCCATAAAGCTCCTTTCTGCCGCAAGTGCGGCTTGCCCCATAAAAGGGCATAAAAAACGGCGGTCAGTTTCAAACTGCCGCGGTCGTAAGTCCCCGCGCTGCGTAAAATTCTGCCGCGCGGCGGTATTCAGTTTTGGGTGTGGGCGTTATAGATTTTTTAGTAGGGGCGCGTATTTTGTAAGTTATCTTTTTCTTTGTTACTGCATCAATTCCTCCTTTCGCTGCTGCTCATACAGGGCTTCACACCGCTTTACAAACCGCCGGATAGCAGCCTGCCGCTGCTGCTCCCGTCGCTCGGCAATGAAAATAAGCCCGTTTATGGCTTCTGTGATTTTCTTATCCTTTTTCTTTCGGATACGTCTATTCATGGTCGGTGTCCTCCTGCAAATCGCTTTCGCTGATTTCGTAGTAGTCAAAGGGTTCGTCCGGCTTTACAAGGGCGGGTCTGCGCCGTAAATGCTTTTCCATATCAAAGGTATTTTTCTTGTCATAGTCGGACAGGTATTTGTAGTTGGGGTGCTTTGTTATGTCGTACTTATCGGAAAAGAACGGGCGCACCCCTCGTAGCTGTAAGATACATTTCCCGCCGTCCATGACCGCAATTTCATCTTCGGTCATAAGCTGCTTGCCTAACTTCTGATAGTTCAATCCATGCGATACCTCCCGCCCCCGGTTCTCGGAAGTGTTGAAGCTGTCAATGGTTTCTTTCCCCAAGATTTCCGACATTTCTTTGAGTGTGGTTTTCTCCTTGCCGCCTAAAAAAAGGGTGGTGTCGCAGTTGCCGACTATCGTATCGGCGTTGTCCTTGTAAATGGCTTTTAGCTGCGACTGGCTTTGCAGAATGATTGAAGCAGAGATTTCCCGGCTTCGTATGGTGGCTATGAGCTTTTCAAACTTCGGTATCTGCCCGATATTTGCAAACTCGTCTAACAGGCAGCGCACATGGACGGGCAGCCTGCCGCCGTATTCATCATCTGCCTTGTCGCAAAGGAGATTGAAAAGCTGTGTGTAAAGAATACTCACAACAAAGTTAAAAGTATCGTCAGTGTCAGAAATGATAACAAACAGGGCGGTCTTGCGGTCGCCTATGGTGTCAAGCTCCATTTCGTCGGTTTCCATAAGGTCGCGCAGCTCCTTAATGTCAAAGGGGGCAAGCCGTGCACCGCAGGAAATGAGGATAGAGCTTCGGGTCTTTCCCGCAGATAGCAGGAATTTTTTATACTGCCGGACAGCAAAGTGTTCCGGGTCTTTTTCTTCCAACCGTTCAAACATGAGGTCAACGGGGGACTGAAATTCCGGGTCGTCCTCGCGGGCTTCACTGGCATTTATCATTTCAAGCAGCGTCGTGAAGTTCTTTTCTTCCTCCGGGGCTTCGTACCAAATGTAGCCGATAAGGGCGCAGTAAAAGAGCCGTTCCGATTTTACCCAAAAATCCTCCCCGGCTTTTTCCCCGTCCCCTTTGGTGTTAGCAATCAAGGTATTTACCAGTTTCAAAATATCTTTTTCGCTGCGGAGATAGGCAAAGGGATTGTATTTCATGCTTTTTTTGAAGTTAATGGTGTTCAGCACCTTTATCCGATACCCGCCGCGCTGTAAGAGCTTCCCGCACTCGACTAAAACCGTTCCTTTCGGGTCGGTTACAACATAGCTTGAGTGCATTTGCATTAAGTTGGGCTTCACAAAAAATCGTGTTTTGCCGCTGCCGCTTCCCCCGATAACAAGGATATTTTTATTCCTTGCATACTTCGGCTGCTTCGGGCGGCTGTTCATGGTAAGCCGTTCCGTCTGTGTCAGCAGCACGTTATTTTGAAATACCGGGTCGGTGTAGGGCTTAATATCTTCGGCAGTCCCCCAACGGGCAGAGCCGTATTCGATACCTTTGCGGTATTTCTTTGCGTTCTTGCCTTTTACATACACAATCAGCCGGATAAGCACCGCGCCGAAAATCCCTATCAGTAAATCCATAGGGGCAAGGCTCGGAAGCGGGTTTGCAAAGGCAGCGGAAAAGCCGTCTGCAAGGGAAAGCACCTTGCCGGACAGGTCAGCCCCCGGCGCAAGGCGTACCGCCTGCCCGACTTTATCAAAGAGATACACAAAGAGCAGATAGGGAATGTTGGGAAGTATCAGCTTTTTCCAGTTGATAGCGTTCATCTTGCAATCCCCCTGTCTTTGTTTTTTACTTTGTCCCGCTGTGCGTTCAAAGCCGCCGCCTTTTCTTTGAGGGAAACAATCAGCTTGCGGATAGAGGGCTTTTGTTCCTGCGTCAGCTTCTTTGCGGAAAACTCCTTAAAGGCTGCGGTCAGTGCGTCCGCGTCCCGTCCCTTGAAAAACACAAGATAGCGGGGCGGGATTTCGGTGCTGTCTTTCTTTAGGGCAAAGTCAATCCCATATTTTTTCGCCGTACTCTCAAAGGCTTTGATATTGTCCTTTGTGATTTCAATGTTGGAAACGCCCGCGTTCTGCTTCATAAGCTGCTTTAGGGTCTGCTTTCCCTGCGGGATTTTCTGTCTGTCATGCTGCTTTTTCATCTGTGCAAGCAGGGCTTTCATAGCCTTTTGGAGCTGCTGCGCCGTCAGCTTCCCGGTCTTGATGTAAAGGGCTATGGTCTTTTCGTTGGTTTCCTCCTGCAATGGGTGTCCTCCTTTCGTGTTCTATGGTGGTATGCCCGCCACCGGGAAGTGAGGCGGGCATGAAAAAAGAGCGTCCGCTTTCACGCCGCCCTGTTAAATCCGTACCCGCAGCCCGGAGAGGTCTGCCGCCCGAATACCCACAAGATACCAGTTGTCCCCGTACTCCATACGTGTAGGCTTCCATTTGCCCCGCACAAAGACCTCCATGCAGTCGCCGCAATGCAAGCCCCCGTAATAGTCGTTTACGTCAAAGCGAATGTCGTAGCGGTCAGCGGTTTCATCAAAAATCAAAGCTCCTGTTTTCTGTGTCATCATAAAATCCTCCTTTGGGTTGGTTTACAGGCTTTCGCCCTCGTTGTAGGTGTAATCGGGTATGCCCTTGCTTCTTGCCGACTGGATAGTGCGCCCGCCGTACATATCGTGAGATACAAGGGACGTGTAATAGCTGCCAATCGTAGACGGGGCATTGAAAAGGGCAGCTTTCATGTACTGCTTGATGTTGCGGATTTTGGTGGTGTTTTCCTGCATACAATCCAGTACAAAGCGGATATGTTCGCTGTTCAGTTTCATAAATTTTGCTTTTACAAGCTCTGCCGGGTGGTCGTCCCCGGCGATACGGATTGTTCTTCGTTTGGTGCAGACGGTTTCAAGAATAAGGGCAAGGATTTCCTCTATCCTGTCCCGGTCAAGGTATCTGTCCTGTATCAGATAGTCGTACTCGATATTGTCCTTGATGATTTCCTCATACACGCGGTATGCGTCTGTCGCTTCCTTTCGCTTCCGTTCCGGCGGCTGTGCCGCGTCCTCTAAGGGAGAGGGATTTAGGGAATGGAAAGGAATGGAATGGGTACTTGATACATCTGTATTTAATTTTTCTTTTTTTGGTAAGTTAGTCTTTTGTATCTCTTTATTTAATTGCGTTGGATTTTCCAACGTAGGTTTTTCCAACATAGGCTTTTCCAATGTTGGATTATCCAATGTTGGTTTTTCCAATGTAGGTAAATCCAACTTAGGCGGCTGCTCATAGATAACATACGTTGTACCGCGTAAGCGTCCTTTCTCATCACGTTCCCTTGAACGCTGTATATATCCGGCATTTTCCAGTTCCCGTACTGCTTCCCGGATAGCATCAATCTTTTCCCGGTTGATAAGGGACAGTCCTGCAAGGGTGTAGTCCCAATCTTCGGGAAGTGAGAGCATTTGCGACAACAAGCCCTTTGCCTTTAGGGAAAGCTCCTTGTTGCGTAAATGGTGGTTGCTCATAACGGTATAACCTTTGTTCTTTTCCACGCGGAAAACTGCCATAGCTTCGTCACTCCTTTTCGTTGGATTTGTTACGCAGTAGAAACGCGGTTTTGAGGGAAAAGGTATCAACCCTTGCCGTTCTCATTTTCGCGCTCTAAGAGCCGCATAAATCAAGGCTTTGTTTGCCCTTACTGCGTAACATGAGGGTAAAAAAATAGCGGCGTTCCATGTTTCCCGGTTGGGATAAGGTAACGTCGCTCATGCGAATAATGTTCAATTTTATTTATATCGTGGCAAGGCAATCAATAATTTTGATAGGTAGTAAATAAGTAGTAAATTTTTTCTGTTAGCTTCAAAAAGTCAAGGAATATCAAGGGTTTCCGCGCTCGATTAGTGTACTGCCGTGGCATACGAAAAGTATTTTTATCATAAACGAAAATCCTCCTAAAATGCCGTATTCTGCCCCACTTTGCCGCAGTTTGCCGACTATAAATTTTGCTCTGTGATTGTTAAATTTGTCACAGAATGAGCAAAATGCGGCAAATCTAGGCAAATTGAGGACATGAAACGTAGTAAGAACAAGGGTGTTTTACTACTGCGATTCTTTACTACTATTTTCAAATTTACATCTAAAATATTTAAACTCTTTCACCCAAATTTAATATCCTTCATGATAAGACAGTTGTGCTCGAATATGACCATCAATCATTGCATTTCCCTTCAATGTATTAGAAGCACTTTTTATTTTGAATCTTCCAACATTTAATGCCACATACTCGATAATCTTTGCTGCTTCAATATTAATCTCGTCATTTCTATTTTTTCTATTTTTTATCATCTCAATTGCCCAGTATGCTATAACATCATAATCATCCCAACTATGATAACTTTCTTGCATTACACTTGAAACCCTTCGTATCTCTCTTAATGCAACTTCAAATGACACACTAATTATATTAATGAAAGGAACAGAAAAATCTTGTCCAAATTTGATTATCAAATACCACATCAATTTGCCGTCGGAATCCTTATTAAAAAGGTCAATTAATCGAATCACATCTAATCGTTCACCCTTTTTATATCCTACAACTATAAATGAGCAAATTTGAAAAATTGCACAAAACTACACTGCGAATTTCATAAA
>ENA-OVHB01000020-OVHB01000020.1-human-gut-metagenome-genome-assembly--contig:-NODE-20-length-116469-cov-11.429_pt1 | contig 116469 bp, 107 predicted proteins | sample MGYA00248677_ERZ507507 | MGnify/ENA primary metagenome ERZ507507 (study PRJEB26165, sample SAMN02676130) | human gut metagenome | isolation source: stool | host: Homo sapiens | place: USA | study: EMG...
TATCATCCTTTTTCTTATATCGACGGATATGTATTTATGAACTAATTGTTCTTTTTCAGTATACTACATCAGGGAAGGGAGAACGAGTGTTTCTTTTATACTATAGAGATTTTTTTTGAGCAGATATGCTCAGATGTGCAATTCATCTCACCACCTGAAGAGGTGGGAGAATTCTTGCTACATTTGTTAAAATTTATTCTTCTCAGTGGCCTTAATATATAGTTTATCAAAATATAGAAGAAATGGATATATATTTTCTTTTAATATTTTTCTAAAAAAGCTTTATTTTATCACTCTTCAGTCACCGGACGCATCATGGAAAGCAGCTCCTTCCGGTAATGATCGGCCTTTTCCTGATTGCCCTGTTCTTTCCGTACCATCTTTGTGATTCCCGGATACTGTCCCGGGAAGCTTTCCAGCATGATACCATCTCCATAGATCAGGTAAACATCTCCGTCTGTCATATCTTCCTCTGTCAGCTTCTTTCCATTCTCATCCGTAAGCTTATCCGGTATCGTTCCGGAGAAAATCGTGTCCGTGTCCAGATCCGCAAAATACCAGCTGTTATCATCTGTATGAAAATACACTGCTGTCATCGGCTTTTCCCCGCATCCCGCCAGACAGAACATAACAAGTATCGCCAGCATCACGATCCATTTTTTCATTATTCCACCTCCTAGTCTCTGTCAGTATTTGATTATTTCGGCTTCGTACCGTACTAGCACCATGAAAAACATTAATATTACTGACTTCTGCAATGTTTTTTATCTGGCACTACCATTAGTGGGAGATTTTTGATATAAATTTAATTGATCGTTGGAAGTACTTCCATAACCTGATCAATCACTTCCACAATTCTCTGTATATCCATATTTTCTTTTACATCAGAACTATCATTCACGTTCAAACCATCTTGCCAGTCCTGGACAATAGATACTGCCGGGATATTCACTAATGCAAACGGATAATGGTCACTGTTGGTTGCCATTGTCAGGAAAAATCTGTCACTGGGTGTAAATAGTTCTGACATACTGTTTTTATTTAATTCTGCCAGTTTTTTCAATCCCTCATCATCATATTCCGCATTGTCTGGTCTTTTGTTTCCTTCGATCATCGCCATATAACCCAGATCACTTTTTTCTGCAATAGTATCAATATTTATTACTCCGATAATCTGTTTCCGCTCGTCCTCCGTCAGCTTACCAACATACCATCTTGAACCCAGCATATATTTCTCTTCGCCCGAGAACAGGATGAATTTTATATTATACGGTATCTCTGTATCTTTTAAAATCCTTGCCAGTTCAAGCACTGCTGCCACTCCGGAACCGTTATCATTGGCGCCCACCGAATCTTCTGCACTGTCATAATGGGCACTTATGATCAGATTTTTTGTAGTATCAATGGATGAGTTTTTTGTCACAATGATATTTTCACCAATGCCGTCAACAATTGCATCCTCGGCTGTTGATGCCAGAAACACATCCGCCTGCGAGGAATGCCTTATTGCATTCTCATTGTTTTCATCGTTATATTCGAATTTCTGGTATTCTATATTGTCATATCCCAGATTGCCAAAATATTCACTAATATATTCTTTTACATTCTGTATTGCATCAGAATTTATTGGACGCGGTTCAGAAGTGATTTCATCGATGATCTGTTCAATATTCTGTTCCAAAGGCTCTATTATTGTACCGTTCTGGGTAACACTTTCCGCCATTGTCTGAATTGGTGCTATTAATGATATAACCATAATTAAGGCAATTGTAATTTTTTTCATTTGTGAGCTCCCTCATTTTACCAAGTATTAATCAGTATCTTTTATCCAATAACTTTCCATGCAGAACCATAGGCTACAACGAAAGCTTTTTTTCATACCATAAACATTATCATGTGATATACTTCTGCCAATTAAATCTCAGATTTTGAAAAAGGGACAGACATTGATAAATTTACTTAGTTCCATTCTGGGCTATGCACGGAACATTACAACCACATGATCAAAAGGCGGTAAATCTGATATTCTAAATGTACATTGTGATCCTTTTTTAACAAAATTAGCTTTTTTATCATTTATGTTATCAACTGATACTATTATACCATGAACTGCATCACCAACCAAGTGTTCTTTTTTGCTTTTACAGCGTTCGTACAGTACTTTTACAATTCATTGCACATCTGTAAAGGAAGGAGACTTCTTGCTATATATTATGTTAAATTCCTGAAAGTATTTTCTTTGCGTTCTCCAGGTTATTCTTTCCATTTATTTTTAGATATACTTTACTGATTTCAGAAGGCTCTCCTATTTCTCTGCAGAGATCCTGTGCCTGGAAAATGGGTATGTAGATTTTCCTGGAACCTCCGTTTCTCTGGCTTTCTTAATGCCCTCGGCTGTGGCTTCTATCACGACAAATTCTTTTTCATTAGAGTTTAAAAGGACATCAATGTGCTGGCAGCAGTTACTTTCGCTGTTCTGCCTGTCAGGATAAAAGAATTGGTCTACGGAAATGTCCAGCAAGGTGACGATTTGGTAAAAGGTATTCAGGTTTGATTATGAGGACGATACGCAGTTTTATGTTTTAGTAGTATTTTATCTACATACTCGATGACAACATTGATAGATTGAAAGGATGGGGGTAAAATAAATGCGGATAAAATTTGAGACTCCATAATAGATACATATTTCTCTGCTATATTTGAAAAGTTGGAGGTGGAACAATGCAGAAGATTTTAATTGTTGAGGACGATATTGACATTCAGGATATATTAAAGAACCATCTGATTGATGCGGGATATGAAGTCGCTGTTGCTTCTGACGGTGTGGCGGGCATTGCAATGTTTGGGGATACCATCGACCTTGTGCTGTTAGACATCATGCTCCCTAAAATCGACGGTTATGGTGTATGTGAGGTCATTCGTAAGCGGTCACAAGTCCCTATTATTATGCTTACTGCGCTTTCGGATGAAGAAAACCAGTTGCGGGGTTTTGAACAGCAGATTGACGATTACATTCCAAAGCCCTTTTCGCCCAAAATCCTGCTGTGCAAGATTGCGGCTATTCTTCGCCGTAGGACTGTGGAAACTCAAAATCAATCCCTGCTTACTTATAAAGAGCTAAGTATGGACGTTGACGGAGTCCATGTATATCAAGGCGGAAACGAGGTTGTTTTAACCAGCAAAGAGTTTGCGCTTCTTAGGCTTATGCTTGAAAATCAGGGAAAGGTCTTTACTCGGCAAATGCTACTTGACCGATTGTGGGAGGACGATTTGGAGGTCGAAGATCGGATCATTGACAGTCACATAAAGAACATTCGCAAAAAATTAAATGCTGACTATATAAAAACAATCAGAGGAGTGGGATACAGAGTTGACAAAGTACATTAAGCAACGTTTATCCGTTAAGATTTTTATAATTACATTTTTTCTACTGGGTACAGCTTGTAGCGGAACATATTTTTTCATTTCAAAGCTGTTACCTGCGACATACTCCAATTTGATAAATGTGTCCACAGCGAAAGCCGCTATGCACCTTGTTGAGCAAATGACAGCTTTTGACAATATATCTGATTGCGAAAATGATATATCTAATTTTTCAAAGGAAACAAATGCCGCTTTTTGGATTGAGGATAGTAACGGTCGTATGATATATCCCGACGAGGCATCAACGGAAACCTCTACTACTTCGGCAGATTGCACAGTTACATTCGATGAAGATGAATCGTTCATAGATATGCAACCGTCTGGGGAAACCACGACAAATTTTTACCCGTTCACGTTAAAAAACGGCACTGCTTATGCGTTGGCAGTTCAAACAGATTTGTTCGTTGTACAGCAGGCAACAAAGGTATTGCTGTCTATTCTTCCGTATGTTATCCTAATGGTCTTTCTGCTTTCGCTCCTTTGTGCATGGCTCTATACACGGTATATCACTAGACCTATTGTGCAACTGAGCAAGATTTCAAAGCAAATGACAGAATTGGATTTTTCCGGTCAATGTGGTACAGAACGAGAAGATGAATTAGGGTGTTTGGCGCAAAATCTAAATTCATTATCTGCTTCGCTATCCACTGCATTGAACGATCTTCAAACTGCCAACCAACAGCTCAAAACAGATATTGAAAAGGAACAGGAGTTAGAAAGACAGCGGGTAGACTTTTTCTCGGCAGCATCCCATGAACTGAAAACACCACTAACCATCTTGAAAGGACATTTGGCGGGAATGCTGAACGGAGTCTGCGGTTATGAAAACCATATAAAGTACATGGAGCGTTCCCTGGCCGTTGTTGATAGGATGGAAAAGTTGGTAAAAGAGCTGCTGTATGTTTCTAAAGCAGAGGGAACTCAAAAATCCGAATATAAAACCATTAATTTTGCGGAAATATTTCGGGTACAGATTGCCACTGTAACAGATTTATTGGAAGAAAAGGAACAGTGCCTTGAAGCAAATATTCCTACCCGTCTTTATTGTGAAGTGGAACAAGCACAGATGGAACGGGCGATTCAAAATATATTGGTAAACGCAACTCACTATTCTCCAAGTGGTGAACTGATTCGTATATCTTTGTCCGAAACGCATGGTATAATTCGTGGTGAAATTGAAAACACAGGTGTCCGTGTGCCTGACGATTCTATTCCACATTTGTTTGAAGCCTTCTACCGAGCAGATACATCTCGTAACCGTAATACCGGTGGAAGCGGATTAGGGCTTTATATTGTTGGCAAAATCATGGAAATGCATCGAGCAAATTACGGCATTTCAAATACAAACAATGGTGTACTGTTTTGGTTTGAATTGCCTTGTAAACAGCCAGTAGACAACTCCATCTAAAATCCATAATCCATGCAAACTATATCCAAGTTGCTTTGTTATATTATAGCTGTCCTCAAGAGGGCAGCTATAATTCTTATAAAGCGAGGTCTTATCTATGAAGAACAAAAAAATTTTGGCAATAGGCTTGTGCGGAGCAATCTGTTTAAGCATTGCAGGGGTTACTTATGCAAGCGCATTGGCTTCGGACACACCAAAGGTTTCAACATCCGAAACGGGAAACACATCCAGCGCAGATATTCTCTATCAGGATACAGACGGTGGACAAATCAGCGTTGACGGTAAAAATTGGGTTACCGAGGCAGATTATGAGAAGAACAATGCAGCACCAGATGTGCAGTGGTGGACAGCTGATGAATATGAGGCGTGGATGAACGAACAGAAAAAAGAAATGGAATCTTTGATTGGAACCGGAGATGGTTGGTATGATGGGGAAGGCGTATTCCATGAATTTACACAGGAAAGCGTAGTTGCTATGATGGACAGCTATAAAGAAACTCTGGAAAGTATCAAAAAAGGAGTATTGTATTCCAAAGACAACGGTGACGGCGATACCTACTCCATGATTCCACCTACTGAAGATGTAGTTTCCTCTTATAGTGTTGATGTAACAAAAGATAACGGAAAAACAGTACACATTGGAGATTATTCCACAGTTGAGGAATTAGACAAAGCCATTTCTGATGCAGTTAAAAATGGTCAGCTCACACAAGAAGAAGCGGACGCCGTTCACCAATAATAACCAAACCATTCTGCCGCACGACGGCAAAAGAAAAAAAGCCGTCGTACAGCAGACAAATTGATACACCTATTTAAAGCAGCGGCATTGATTTTCAGATCCACTGTACCAAACGGGCAAAAAGCAAGAACTGCCCGGGCTGCGGAAAAATTTGAAGAACCGGACACCCGCCGCCAGACCATTTCGAAGGCGATCGCCGAATTGCTATATATTATGTTAAATTCCTGAAAGTATTTTCTTTGCGTTCTCCAGGTTATTCTTTCCATTTATTTTTAGATATACTTTACTGATTTCAGAAGGCTCTCCTATTTCTCTGCAGAGATCCTGTGCCTGGGAAATGGGTATGTAGATTTCGTTGCCTTCTGTTACTACAGCGGCTTTACAGGGCATATATGAGGTTTGCGGTTCTCTTGCGGAATTGCCGGATAAAGTGGTAAGATCATCTATGGCTTTGGAAGTTTCCTTCTCTTTTTCATCCAGGGAATAAAAAATATTCAGGTTTTCACCTATCTCTAAAAATTTTTCCTGTTGTTTTTTTGAAATGGCATGATTATTATAGTCTTTCATATCCCGTAGGGAACCATTTCCCAGCAATAACAACGGCATCTTCCCCAGTTCATTCTGAGTTGGATTTTTTCCAAACGCATTCATATCAATTCCTGAAAAAGTCGTTGTTTCCGTATAATCTTCAATTTTGATGACAACCGGGACTTCTATGACTGGCCAGATTTCTTTTATACCTTTTATCTTCTTCGCTTTCTGCAAAAAATCTTCATCATAAGCCAGATCTCCAAGTGGGAGCAGCACAGTAAATTGCCGTTTTTCTTCTTTCATGCCTGCCAGCAGCATTCCTAATAATGTAAGTGTCAATGTCAGCAGAAGTATGACAAATAAGGTAAAGCTGTCTATTTTTTTTCTTTTCAATGAGAAGCCGCCTTTCTCGCTTCTTCAAGAAGGATATTTTTCTTATGAAGCTTTCTGACCAGAATCAGGATTATGGAAATAAGCAGTACTGCAACAACTGCAGCTATGGAATACCACCAGTTATTGGTTTTCTCCTGGTCATCTTCAACCTTTAAAGACTTTATCTGGGTTTCTTTGATTTCAGAATCAAATTTTATTTCTTCCTCATATGATTTGCCATCTGCATCCTCATACGTAAGAATTAATTGACCTGCACATTTTCCTGTTTTTCCTTTTACATATATGCGAAGACTTCCCTGGGATAAATCTCCGGCCTCTATGGTCCCTAAGAATGCAGTATCGTTTGAGCTTAATTCATCAGCTTTTAAGCTGACACTTGCATTGTATATTTTGTCTCTTCCAAGATTCATTGCTTTTACCGGGATCTCTACTGTATCCATAGTGTATAAAACAGATGGAATATCTGAAGCTTCCAGCTTAACACGAACCGGTTGGATGATCTGAAAAGACAGTAATTCTGTACCGGTAGTTGCCGTTGCTTTCGAATCTTCATAATCCAGAGAAAAAGTAATGACAGCCTGGCCAGGATCACAGTTTTCTGTTATAGTAATCATCTGTTCCAAAGTAATTGCTTCACCAGGAGCCAGGACTTGTACATAAAAAGAGTTTTTCTCAAATTCGATTCCTTTGTTCTCTGTAGAAAGGGAAATTTTTAAACCAAATACATTTTGACTGCAGCTTTTATTTCGAAATGTCAGCGACATTTCTGTTGTAGAACCAGCCTCCAATCGTCCACCTGAAAGATTGCTGTCTTCTAATAATACCTGCGGTTTATGTAATATTTTTTCACTTGATGAGTCTGATGTTGAATTACCTCCTCCCCCACCGCCCGAATACCCTCCGTTGTCTATAACCGGATCTGTTATCTGCGGGGCGTCACCGTCCTCCGGATTATCACTGTCTATTACAACATGAAAAGGATTCGATTTAGAACCATCACCAAAGTCATCTCCTGATGTAAAAATATCCGGATCCGGATTTTCTTTATCGGTATCAGCTTTATCAGGAGTCTTTTCATCCTCTGCCGGAGGTTCGCTACTCGTAGAATCATCCTCTTTTTCATCAAGGGTTAACGAGTTGTCATTCTCATAAGATACGGACGGATCTGAGTCCGTAAATCCTTCTTCAGCAGATGTAATCTCCGTGTTTTGGGGCTCTGTGGCAAAAACGGTAGCTGGAAGAAATATTATTGTCGTACACAATACTAATGCCGTTTTTACAAATAAATTTCTCATCATCAGGCAGTCCTTTCTCTTAAGATTCCTCCATCCATTTCATATACGTGGTCACATAAGATTCTGATGTCCTCTTCATTATGGCTTGCCAGCAAAATGGTTTTTCCTGCTGCTTTTAAATCCAGCAGAAGTTCTCTTATTTCTTCCACGCCATGTTTATCCAGTCCATTAAACGGCTCATCCAGAATCAAAAAAAGAGGATCTTCCATAATGGCCTGTGCAATACCAAGGCGTTGACGCATTCCAAGGGAATATTTTCCGACTGGTTTCTTCATATCCGGATCCAATCCTACCCTTTTTAAGACTATGCGGATATCGGCCTTCGAAATCCGGCCATTCATGTCTGCCAGGATCTCCAGATTTTTAAAGCCCGTATATTGTGTAAGAAAACCGGGAGTCTCGATAATAACTCCAAGACTTTCAGGAAAATCCACATCATGTCCTATTTTTTTTCCAAATACAAAAATAGTGCCCGTAGTTACAGGGAGAAACCCACAGATGCATTTCATAAGAACGGTCTTTCCGGAACCGTTATTTCCAACAATCCCATAGACGTTCCCTGTTTTCAGGGAAAGATTTACTTCCTGTAACACGATGTCTTCACCGAAACGTTTGGTCACGTGTTCTATTTTTACGCAGGTGTTCTGCATCATTCCACTTGCTCTTTGCGGATCACAGGCCAGATTAAATGTCCCTTCAGATTTCTTCCAATCTTCCATATAAAACACCTCCCAGAATTCCCAGCATTACTAATAAAAACAACAGTAGAAATAGCCAAAGTCCTATTTTGTCCGGTCCCCAATTTTCATCAGCCAGTATCCATTCTACTGGATAAAACCATATCTGATTCTTAAAATAGCGGTCATGAAGGATAATTCCGAAATAAAAGCTTACAAAAGGGATTCCATATGCCATGTAAGCAGAATCCCATAAAATCCCGCAGCTTCCACCGAAAGTACTTATGATACTTCCGATAAGTCCTGTCCGAAATGCCTTCATGAGTAAGTCCAGAAGTGCTTCTTTCTGAATAGCACCCTTTATCTCCAGCGGATAGAACACAATAAAATTGATAAAAAGTACCGTTAGTATAGATAACGTCCAGACCATAAAACCAGATACCATAATGGAAAAGACTTTACCTTCGATATACTGTCTGCGAGTCGTTCTGGGAAGTATCTCCTTTAAAAATCCACTTTTATATTCTTGCAGAACGGAATCACTCCATGGCAATACGGCTGCTACCGGAATGGCAAAAGATACTGCCTGGCTTTTTAGAGAACCTTCCAGTATACTGATAAAAGTACCACATGTCAGTGCTTTTTTTAAGCTGGGATAAGTCTGTCCAATGGCTATGGAAATGCAGGCTATCAGCCATGCTGCCAGAAAATTCTTATTAAAACACATACGTTTTGTTTCACCCCACATAGGTTTTCCCCCTTCCGATCATGTCTTTTCTCCAAGAAATTCAAAGGTATATTTTTTCATCCGGTTAATTGCAAAAACTGCAAGAAGAACTAAAATACCCAGAAAAAACATATAGGAATGCGAGATTTTCGGAAGCAATGGGTCATAACCTAAGTTATGTTTTCCGTATACTGCCTGGTTCAGAGGACTGATCCAGCAGATTAATACATTTACCTGATACATTTCGTATTTTTCTTTATGTAAAATTGCAGCCAGTACTTTCGGGTCCAATAAAAAACCAAAGACACTGTAAAGAAGACCAAAAATCATCCCCTTAGTCTTCCCTTTATAGAGATTTCCTACAAGGATTACAAAGCTTAAGGTCAGCGAATAACAAAACAGAAGGAAGAAAACCTGCAGCATACAGCCATAGGGTGAGATACTTTCCATGACCCTTACTGTAGAAGGGACCTGCAGGTTTTTTCCTAATTCTGAATAACCAAGCATGGCCGCAGTTTCGCTCCACAGGTTACCTGGATAACTCTTTTTCATACACAGCACGGCCGTAAACAGCAGCATCAAAACCGTATATAAAACAGTTACAAGAATAACATAAATGAATTGACCTAAAAGCCATTTCCTCTTGGTTGTCCGGGTCAGCTGGTATGGAGTAATAGGTGTCATCTTCGGCAGGTCAGAAAACATAAGAAGCAAGAGCAGCGAACTGGACAGTACTGCTATCCCATCCCCAAATGTCCAGATAAATGGTTCAATGGCCTGTACCGGTGTATCGTAGGTCTCCATTACAACCATGATTCTGCCTGTAAGCAGGAAACTAAGTACAAATTCTAACAGAAATATAAAAATAACTTTGGGATTGCGTAAAAATCCGAAGAAATTGTACCTTACAATTCCAAATACCTGTCTCATGTCAGTAACCCAGATTCCGGTCTATGATACTGCCATCCACGGCATTAATGGTAAGGAAACTTTCATTCGGATCTTTACTGGTATTTGATTCTGTTTCTCCGTTATATTCACTTTCTGAAGTCATGCTGCCGAAAAAATCCCAGACGGGGATCAAAATACCTGTGTGTGCGTCAGTAGACGGCTCATATATTCTGGCATAACCAAGAACGATCCGATCAATATTATAGACCCTGGAATTTTCATATTGCATATTATCAGCGTTTGTTACCACCATCATTTTTTCATAAATTTTCATAACCTCGCTGAATGAAAGAAGATTTAAATTCTCTGTCTTTATTTTACCAATTGTGTAGGGATTTGAATAAGTCATGCTTTCTATGCCATCTTTATCGACATAGAAACAGAGACTTTCATAAGACCATGTTTCCATTGTGCTGTCCATATCTTCCAATGCCCCACCGTCTGCAATTGTCTGAGTTACCGGCACACCATTTATGGTACGTGCATAATCAATTCTATATCCATTTCCAAAATTAGCTGAACTATTATCGCCTTCAAAACTTTTGCACACCGCGTAATTCCAGTTAGAAAACTGTAAATCTGTGATGCCCATTTTTTCAACTTTTTCCTTTACAAGTTTTTTTGCTTCATCCAGGGACAGCCCGATTGATTCTTCTGTGGGTTTTTCTTCCTCTTCAGAATATCCGTAATCACACCACATTGCATCCTCCGGTATTTTTTCCCCGCCCTTGTTTGCTGCTTTCTTGATCTTGACTGACAAGGTATCGGAGCCAGTGTAAGATGTTATATAATAGTATTGTGAATCGTCTGGCATTTGTGCAATACAATCGAAAAAATTTCCGGCAACAGGTTTTGCCTCTGTCAGGGTTTTCTTTTCCGGAGCAGTTTCGTATTCCTGTTCCCATGTCTCAATATCTTCATAGATATCATAGACATAATTCCCATCATCATCTGTTCCATAGTTATACGGGTCCAGGTTTCCGTTTGCAACGTCTTCTTTTAGTTCATCCAGAGTTTTTTTAATTTCATCCTTTGTCTTCACGTAATAACTATCCATGGTATAAAGTTTTGCCTCTGAGAAGAATGCGTTTGTAATACGGTCGAGAAGCTCCTGGGTAACTTCTGCCGCGGTGACAGAAATAGCAGATATCTTTTCCACTTCCGGAATTTCTACGCTTGCATCTGTATTTACCACGAGCTTGGCACTGTCATCTTCCACATGGCTTTTATAATTTTGAGGAGCATCAATGAGATTCCTGATGGTTGTCTTTGACTCTGAACCGTCATCGTTCTTGCTTTCAGATGCTTCTCCTTTAGAACCGCTAACATCATCCGCTTCCGTATAAGCATCTACAGCCTTGCTCCCCTTCGGCTTTACCAAAGAAGAATCCGGGGTCTGTGCGCATCCTGTAAACATTCCAATACAAAGCACTATTCCTGCAAACTTTTTTATGTTTTTTCTCATTTCTGGTAATATCTCCTTTCTAAGGTTGTTATAAGTATATCATCGAGCATTACACCAAATCTTTCGCGATTTGTAACTGATATGTAAACGTTAGTGTGATTACCAGAAAACAGAGACGGTAGTTCCTTTTCCCGGATTGCTTTCAATCTTCAGTTGGAAATCGTGCAGTTCTATAATTTTCTGACATAAAGAAAGACCGAGCCCTACACTTCCTTTTGCCCTGGAACGAGATTTGTCTACCATATAAAATGGTTCCGTCACCATTTCCAGATCCTCTTTCGGTATTCCCTTTCCAAAATCCTGAACCATCAGATGGTCTGGGGTTGCCTCAAGCACAATTTTAGATTCTTTCCTGGAAGCTTTGACTGCATTATCAATTAGATTTGTCACTACACTTATCATTAAGTCCTGATCAAACTTCTTTACCAATTCTTTTGGTTCACAAAATACATCAAGAGAGATGTTTTTTTCTTGAAGCCTGCAATCAATAAGTTCTTTTACTTCTTTCAGGAAATTATCCACCTGTATTTCCACTGGATTGAATGAGTCTTCCGAAGCTTCGTAGAGTCCGGTTAATTCCAGCATTTTCATAGAAAGTCTTGACAGCCTGCGACATTCATTTTCAATATAAATCAGAGCCTTCTCCTGCCTTTCCGGGGTTAGGCGCACAGTAAGCAATGTATCTGCATAGCCTATGATTGCAGTCATTGGGGTCTTCAGCTCATGAGCCAGACTTCCAATAAGCTGTTTTTGTGTCCGGTTTATGTTAGAAAGACTTTCAATTTGTTCTTTTATTTTACCTGTCATAAAATTAAAGGTTGCACCTACCTGCGCAAGTTCTGTATTGCCCTCTGACGGTACTTTAAAATCATAAATACCTTCAGAAACAAGAAGCGTAGCTTCTCTTAGGCTTGTAAGCGGTGCTGTGATTTTTCGAAGGCTCAAATAAAGGATAATTCCCATCACCACGATCAAAGATAAAGTAAATCCACCCGTCTGAAAAAACAGCAGATGACTTTTTTCTATTACATCTGTTATATCTTTATAAGTAACAATCTGATATCCCATATTTACATTGCCATAGTAAAATAACAAAAGTGTCCTTCCATTTATCTGACTGACCATAGGGCCATGACCGTCACTGTTGCTGCCATGATCCACCATGTTTGCCTTACTTTCACATAATTCTCTTAACTTTTTTACATCGAATTCATAAACAGTTCCATTATAGATCATTTTTCCATCAAGATATAAAACCGCGCTGTCATGAAAAACCTGCCGAAAAGCATAAGTAACTATTTGGGGGCGCATTTCGTTGTCGGCATTCTGTTTCTGATTGTCAGAAAGGCTTGTTTTATTTTCAAACTGTAAGATATTTGTTCTGAATATACTGCTTTCATAACTGTTGATATTCTGTATACTCTGATTTTTCCAACAATAAGTGGTATAGAGAAAGATCCCTGACGATACCAACAGAATAATACATGTAGTCTGAAAAAAAATCTTTATTAAGAGTTTCATAAATCCACCTCAAGTCTGTAACCGATTCTGGGAATTGTTTTAATCTTATCCTGCCAGCCAAGTTTTTTCCTGATACGACCCACATGTGCATCCACAGTTCTTGTTTCTCCGCAGAACTCTTCATTCCACAGTTCCTGCAGAATCTGATTCCTGGTCAGTGCTTTATTCGGATTTTTGGCGAACACCATGAGGCAGTTATATTCCATTGGCTTTAAATAGATTTCCATGCCCATTTTTGTAACAGTACGACTAGACGTATCAATGATAACATCACCAATTTGAATCTGTTTTTGTACAGTGCCATTACGTTCCAGTACCTTTTCAAGACGGACCATCACTTCCAGCATTTCAAATGGTTTTACAATATAATCTTCTGCACCGTCTTTTAATCCCTTTATCTTGCTCGCGATATCTCCCTTTGCGGTAAGAAATATTACGGGGATTTCATACTGCTTCAGTTTCGGTAACAGGCTATATCCGTCTCTTCCGGGAAGCATAATATCTACAAGTGCACACTGAAACGCATGATCTTGAATAATTGCTTCATATGCCTCATTTCCATCCAGATATCCTACTGTTTCATACCCTGCAATCTCCAAATTCATACATAGCAGGTCATTGATTGACATTTCGTCTTCTATCACAAGAATTCTTGCCTTCATAATTATTACCTCACATGTTTTTATAACTATCTTTTCACAGGTTAATTATACATTAAATTCTATAATGCAGTTGTAACTGATTTGTAACAGCAAAAAAGGAAACCAAAACCATTCTGTGAGAATAGTTTTGATTTCCTGTATAAACCGTTATTTTCTGATCGTTTATAACGCTGGTGAGAACATTTATTATTATTTTTACTCCATTCCAGAATCATTCGAAAGAGAGACAATGCAAATACAAAAATTATTAAAATCACTAAAATTTTCATACGTAGCCTGATTCCTTTCATTTACCTTTATCAGATCGTGTCATTCAAATCACATCCACTGATGATGCGATTCCATAAGTTCTCCCGCTTGTCCATTCCTTTGGTAAAATAGGGAAGTCTTTCCTCTTCCAGCTCTTCCAGACGAGGCACATTTCCATTCAGATAATTGTTAATCCGGTGTCCTGTACTTTTAAGTCTTGTAATTACGCCACCAATTTTTATATCCAGAATCTCATAACCAAATGGCTTTGCATCGTTCATCCAGATTTTTTCTCTTGATGATTTCATCTCTGTCAGATTGCAGATGATTCCAGGAATAACATTCTGACTGATATCTTTCAACGCTGCTCTGTCCGATCTGTCATATGCTGATTTTATACACATGCCCAAATCGGCTTTATCAGCTAATACCGCCGCCAGTTTTTCATAAAATGAAAATAAAAGCTGATATTTTCCTGCTTTTTCTGCACATTCCTTCATACATTTCTGTATGTTTTGGTAGTAAGATTTTGTATTGACACCTGATTCTTTCACATGATAATCAAAAATGCCTAACATTGGATCCTGGTATAACAGATATTTTGAAGGATTTTGAGCCTCTTTATTCTCTTTCGTATTTAAGAATAAGGAATCAAAATTGCCAAGTGCCATAAAATCATCAAATTCTCCGCCTGTGCAGTTCCTGAACTCCTGCTTAAGGATTGTTTCGTCATAGTCTCTGTGAAAATCAAGGTGTGCAAAAAGTACAAGTCCCGGAAGCAAAGCATCCACCGGGGTTTCTGCACCATTATCCATCCATGCTGTACAGAGAACCTCTTTTATATTGTATTTTTTACAAGTAGAAAGAGCTGCTTTGGTACACGCATAGGTCTTAGAATAATTGGGGGAAATTCCGTTCCAAATCCAAGATCCTCCTGCAAAAATAACGTTATCCGAAAGCTGCGCATGGATATCCAGCATTTTTTCATAGGTTCTGGTATCATCATGATAATAGTCCCAATATACTAATCCTAGATCTTTTTTCGGTTTTTCCCATTTGGAGCAGTCCGTGTTTTCGGGCAGATCATAGTATCCGCCTGCAGAATTTGCTGTAATGTACATATCACTCCATATCATCGGCTTTAATTCTAATTTTCTGCAAATATCTACGACCCTGTTACAATGTTCCCTGATTATCAGTGACCCTTTTTTATATCCATTTTCTTTTAGATAATTTCCAAGTCCCAGCATGACAGCCTCATCCATTCCAAGATGTACCCTTTTGGTAGAAAAATTCTCTTTTACTGAGCTGAGCAGCTTTTCAATAAACTGATAAGTTTCCTCTTTTTCAGGCTGGAGAATGTCCGCAGAATCACGAATCTTATCCATTCCCGGCCACTTCAGCGCATTGTGCAGATGAGCCAGGGTCTGAATACACGGAACAAGCTCTACCCCAAACATGGAAGCGTAAGCATCCAGTTCTTTTATTTCGTCCTTGGTGTATTTTCCGCGATAAGCTCCAAAATAAGGCTGCCCCTCTACTTCATAGGTATCTTCTGTATAAAGCATGAGTACATTCATTCCAAGTTTTGCCAGTATCTTGATCAGGAATTTCACCTTTTCAACTGTAAATACAGCATTTCTGGAACAATCCAGCATAAGACCGTTTCTTTCAAAACAGACATGCTCTTGATATTGAAATTCATTTTCTTCCATATGATGTATGGCATAATTAAGTGCGCGGTAATAATGAGATATTTCCCGACAGATGATATGAATCTGGTTTTTTCTTTTATTGATCAATATTTCTGGTCTGTCCTGAAATTTAACAAACAATTCTATGTTTTGGTTGAAACCGTCCTTTTCAGCGAGCAGTATTTCAGTACCTTTTTTAATAGTATTATACTCTTTCTTATCAGATGAAAAAACAACGTTCATACGTATTCCTCTTTCTTTAGAAATTCTGCTCTTCTTAATAAATCAATCTTTTTAGCAGAGCATCCCCTGTCAATGTTCTATTTTATTCGTTTGTAAATAATCGGCTCATCATAACCAAAAGTTCTTTTCCCATTTACTTCCATGGACTCTGATACTTCCAATTGATTTTCAGTGAACTTTTCATGCAGAGAAAATTTCAATACGGGAGAAAACATACTTACACTTCCGCCTTCCCATGTATCACCTGATTTTCTGAAAAATGCAGGAGTAAATTTTGCAGAACACTTTAGCTGATCATAGTCGGCACCTTTGAACATTTTGTAAGTAAAATTCTTTTTATCATATCCTTCCGGTATCTCATAAGAAATAAGTTTTATTGAATTGCTTTCTTCCATGAAAAGAAACAAATGTGAAGAAGAGCGGGTAGTTCCCTGTACAGAATAATAGCTCTCTTCAATCATAAATACGCCTTCGAAACCATTTGGGAGATTTGCAATTCTGGAATTACATATTGTATTGATATGCTTTGCATATGGATACTGTGGATTTGTCTTACTTATTTTCTCAAATTGATCCTTATTATCAAATTTTCCATTCAACAGTGTAACAAAATTTATCAAGTCAGCCATGATCTTATGCCTCCATAATCTTTATCATATAGGTTTCATCCATTATACACCTTCCATATAAAAGAGTCCATGTACAAAATAAGGGAATATATAAACAAAATGCATCAGTTAACAAACATCGGCAGAGGGGCATATCATTGTCCAATTGATATGCCCCTCTTTGTCTGAATTACTGTTTCATTTTATAAATTTACGCATAATATTTCGTACCACACCCTGTTTCTATGGCTGAATCAGGCTAATAAGAACGTTACTGTTAATTGTGTTTATATCTACTTAAGGCACGAATCAGTTTTTCTGACTCCAGTGGTTTGGTAAGATAGTCGTCCATTCCAGACTTCAGTGCTTTAGTCTTATCTTCTGTAAAAGCATTGGCGGTCATAGCTATAATCACAACAGCAGATGCATCACTTCTATTCGTTGTGCGTATTTCTCTTGTAGCTTCCAGGCCATCCATAACTGACATCATAATATCCATCAGAATTACATTGATCTCACCAACACCTGATTTTGCAAATGCTTCAACAGCCTCCTTGCCGTTTGAAGCCCTTATAATTTCTGCTCCTGCATTTGTCAGAAGAAATTCCGCAATTTCCATATTCAATTCATTGTCTTCTGCCAAAAGGATTCTCATGCCTCCAATTGATACATCATCTTCCTGGCCTTCTACCTGCTTCATATCAGTAGAAATAAGGAATGGAAGCTGTACCATGAATGTGGTTCCTACATTTTTCTCGCTTTCAAATTTAATCGTACCGCCCATTTTCTCTATTAGTTTTTTTGTAATTGGCATACCAAGACCTGTTCCTCCATAAACAGATCTTGCACCACCTGTTTCCTGAGTAAATGGTTCAAAAATATGGTCCTGAAATTCTTTACTCATTCCAACTCCGGTATCCTTGCAGTGAAACTCAAACAGTATATGCCTGTCATCCACCTGTGTTTCATAATAGCTGAGCAGTATCTCTCCTTTTTCTTTATTATACTTGACAGCATTACTTATGATGTTCATAAGGATTCTTTTTAAACTTTAATCACAGCACTTTTGCATGCTCTGTCAATGTGTTTATTTCCATAAATAAATTTTTCTTTGTACCCATTATATGGTTCCAGTATTGATACGTCAATCCCATTAATGTGCCTTCTCTTCTTCACTCTTTGTGAAAGGAAGAGATTGCTAGCTTTTACCAATCGCTCTTCCACTTCCACATCAAGTCTGCTTTGTTCTGGATTACCGAAATGGTGATCATGCGTCAGGCTGATACTGTTGACAATGAAAAACAGGAGCCAGCTGCATTACAACTTAGCTCCTGTCCTGTACATCTTGAATATAGAATTAGTAAAAACAGATTATCGGGACATCATACTGAATAAGACTATAAAGCTGTCCGGCATTTTCTGGGGGAAGATTGATGCATCCATGAGAACCACCTGTAAGATATCTGTCACCACCAAAGTACGGCTGCCAGTCTGCATCATGAAAGCCAATTCCTCCATTGAATGGCATCCAGTACGTTACCGGCTGTTCATAAGAATAGGTTCCATTTGCTGTCATTTCACCTCGCAGCATGGACGGACTGCTCTTTGAATTCAGTGTGAATATTCCAGGGGGTGTTTTTCTATCCGGATCGCTTGGCAGTCCGGATACGATTTCTGATTGGAAAATAATATTTCCATTCTGATAATACCACATATACTGTTCTGTAAGATCTACCTCTATATATGTATCTCCGAGATCATTGATTCCGTGTGCATTTGCCCTCATAGAATATACCGGTTCCCTGGTTGTCTGGGTTCCTGACTGAATTTCCTGCATGAGCTGTGCTACTTCCTTGTCCTGATCAATCTTCCATCCATAAGCTGAGCCATATACATACACCGTCCTTCCGCTCGTGGTCTGGAATTGTCTTTCAGTGCCTACCGTATCGTGATCCGCTGCAAGCTGCGCTACATAGTCCACTACATGCTGCCTGAAGGCTCCATCATCCTGGAGCAGCTGCCCTTTCTCGTCAAACTGCAGCCAGTCTTTAATGGTATTTCCATCGAGTGTTACCGTTTCATCTCCAAATGTATACGTGATGTTTGCTTTTGTCAGGTTATTATACGCATTTACTATATCCTGAAGTTCTGCACTATCCCTCGTTACATCTGCTTTCTTATAAGCCTTTGGATCACTCTCTAAGTCTACCTCTGCCGCCTCATTATCGATTGCTCCGCTGATCATCTGATAAGCTTCTTTGGTGTTTAATTCATTTCCTTCCGTTTCCGGCACAATAGTGAATTCTGAGTTATTAAAACTTACATAAGCATTTTCTGGTGCTATCTGCTTCTCTTTTTGGGCACAGTTTAAGGATCTTACCTGTTCTTGCAACTTCTCCCTGCTGAAAACAGCATCTTCTTGAAGCATGTAATTACTCTTTTCAAAAAAACTTTTAATCCATTTATATGGTTTCTGAGCTTTCAGCAGTTTAAGGACTGCACCACTGGATACATACTGATAATCAATGTCTTTTCCTGTAATGATCTGCGGATCCTGCATTCTTGACCTTACCTGAATAGCATAATTATCTTTTTTTCCTGCGATTTCCTTTTCTACTTCATAAGCAGTCTTATTGGAACTGTCAATTCCATTGATTGTCGTGCCAAAAAAGAAGTGATATGAGTAATAATAAGATACGCCTGCATATATACAGCAGCTCATAACCAAAATCATCGCCACGACCATTACTGCTATTTTCTTAATTTTGTATTCCTTTTTATCCGAAGGCACAATAGATTTGAAGTCATACTCATCAATTGGCACATAGGTAATTGTTCTGGGTCTTGCTGATTTTGAATTTCTTATTGACTGCCCTATCACTTCTTTTTGTCTCATATCCTACTTATCTTTCTTTGAATCACTTAGTTTTTTGCACTGTCTCACTGTCATTATCAAAATGTAATGTCTTATGATATTTCGCATTCTCCTCTAAAAGTTTTTTCCATTTCTGTCCATCCTCTTTTGTCGGATTATTAAAATTCTGCTGACCTTTTAGCTCATCCATATACTGAAGATAATCCAGGAAATAAATATCTACTGTAGAAATGTCCCTGTCCTGAATTGTGAAGTTATTACAATTTCCAGTAGACTCATTGTATGGAAGTGTGTTCCCATTGGCATCAAGAGCTACCATAAAGCAGTCACTGTTGGATCCTTCTTTATAAAGTTCATTTACCGTCAATTCATATGGAGTACGGATTACAGATTTGAGTCCAATACCTTCATCGTTTGTATCGTTGAGTTCCATTACTTCTGTCTGGGAATCATCTATCGTAACCGGGATATCGAAACTCCAGTCACCTTCATATTTGTAGTAGCCAGCATCCGTTCCATATTTTTTCTCATCCTCTTCTGACCACTGATAGTTTGCTTCCAGTCCTCTTACCTTCGTAATATCCAGATGCAGGTTAAAGGTATCTGGAATATCAATATCTTTAATGTACTTCTGATATGCTCCACCACGTTCAGACAATTTATTGATAAACTCTTCCAGCAGCGCATAACCTTCATCCGTCTGATCATCTAAGTCCGCCTGAGTTATTCCCATCTCATCCATTACCTGCTGTGTCATTTCATTGTATTTCTCATTATATTCCGTATAATCTTTTGCGGCTTCAGCCAAATCATAACGGAAAATGCATGCATAGGTGTTATCATCCAGAAATTTTCCTTCCACTTGACCGTCAATTACCGGGCTAGCCTCTGAATTAAAGTCCACACCCCCTGTCATATCCAGATCAATAACTGGTGTTCCACTTTCCGCCCCAGTTTCTGTTTCTGGGAACGGTTTATCACTTTTAAACTGCATAGTCACATAAATTGCCTGGCTGTTTGCATATACCTCAGAACATGTAATTGTCAGCCCATCTGCTGTCTTAGTGTAAATAGCATCATTATTGGCATGATCTGTCTTGGCTCCGTCTGTTTCACTGCTATCTGTTTTCGTTCCATCAACGGATTCCAAAGTTGTTGCGTGATCTGAAAAATCGCCAAAGAAACTTACGTTGTCCTGTAAAATTTCAAAAAGCCCTCCTACAACTGGGATATTCTTTGCCATTACTGGATTGGTTGCACAAAATACAAATCCAACCGCCAGTACTGCTGCCATACCTCCTGCTACCCTGCCTCCAATTTTCATCCAGTGATATGGATCCTTTGGTGCTTTTTTCTGTAACACAGCATTATTTTCAATCAATCGATATGCCTGATTGATACGTTCATGCACGATTGCCGGCATTTCTGTATCCTTTTGAAGTTTTTCCTGGAAGTCTTTCTCATTATTATTTAAAGTCATCATTAAACACGTCCCTCCTTAACCTTATATCCATACATCTCTGCAATCTGTTTTCTACCACGATGAAGACGAGATTTCACAGTGCTTTCCTTCATATCCAGAGCGTCACTAATCTCCCGGACACTAAATCCTTCCATATAGTACAAAAGAACAACCAAACGATATTTGCTATCCAATGTTTCTAATACTTGTGCCCATTCCATCGCCGCATATTCTTCTTCGTGAAAAGGTGTTTCCGGCATCTGATCCGTATAAGTAACCAGCTTTTTCTTCTGTATCATGTCCTTACACTTGTTGATCAAGATTCGAATCATCCAAGTTTTAAAATATCTGTTCTGTTTCAGACTTTTCAGATTTTCATAACAGGAAAGAATCGTATCCTGTATTGCATCCGCAACATCTTCATCATTTTTCAGATATGCTGCCGCAATCTTATACATACTCTGTACATTCTCATCCATAAGTCGGCAGAAAGCATCTTTGTCGCCTTTCTTCGCTTTTCGTATCAAAACCTCATTCATTGTAGTTCCGGCTCTCCTATCTCAGACTAGTCATCCGTAGTATACTATAGAAGCTTCATTTATGTGCTTCTACTTATTAGACGTGCGAATCCCTAAAAAGGTTGCAAATATTTTTAAAAAAATTATCTCAGATAAAAACACCCCCGAAATCGTTCAAATTTTATGATCATCAGGTCCTATTAGGGTATAAAAACAGCCGTACCATGTGCGTTTTACATGATACGGCTGTCAATAATTCTCATACCCTCAGGATAGATTAATTGAATCGCCAACTAAGACTCTCCATTTTTATTTATGTAATAAAGTTTGATCCAGCATGTTTTTAATTTCATCCGGAAGACTGTCTATCATTGCATTTTCATCCAAAAACAGTAAAGTTGTATATTTTTTCGCATCATTCGGTGCTGAGAAAATATGAGTTACTGTATATGCTGTTGTACTTTTAGAAAAACAATCTTCATCTCGCAGTGATTCTACTACAAAGCAATCGCCTTTTTGCTGTCCCTGATCATCATACTCTTTATTTAAGCATAGAGTAAAATTAAGATCTGTTGTGCCAAACTTATAAGTTCTCGTATCTGTAACAATCTCTTCCAACATAAAGTCTTCTGAGCCAGCCAGCATTGCAATCTGTCCGATATGCTTAATTTTACGCTTACACAATGAAAAAGGGTGCTGCGGTGTAAAAAATATCTGCGAAGCCTGAAGCAGTTTTTTTGCTGCATAACTATAAAACTTTTTTGCGGAAAGGTTTGTGGCCACACCTGTTAAGTGCCTGAAATTGGCAGCTTTATAAAGCACCTCAATATATCTGCCTTCAAATACATATAGAAATCTTTTACCTACTAAATGCTTCCTATACAGATCGGCAGCTATTTTAATCTCCTGTACGATTTTCTCTCTATCCTGTTGTTTTCCCATCTATCTTTTCCCAATCATCACTATAATATAAAAACAGCACCGGACAACTTTTTGTTATCCAGTGCCCATAATCTTAAAAAGCGGTTTTATGCTGGCTGTCAGCCGCGACATCCTTCCGAACGTCTAAAATGTCGCCGGTATCATTAAGTCCCCGGCGCGGACTCACCGTATCTCCCTGGTGTGGGCGTAATACCCTTCCGAGTATCAAATAGTCCCAGTAATTACCCTGCCCGGGCACAGTACAGCTTTTACGTGCCGCTACACGAAACCTTTTGGTTTAACTATATTATATGCGATACCCTAAGAAATATCAATAGTTTCTGGCAAAATCGATTGGCTGTATTTTATTGTACCCCATTACTTACCACTGTCTATGATTTCCAGGCCCTCAGGACAGATCAATCAAAAATCATATTCTCTGTCCCATCAGGTTTTAAAAATACTGTTTTCGAAATTCCATTGCATTCCAGCGTTACTTTCTGCTCACGGGAAGAACAGAGGCGAACCCTGTGTATCCTGCCCTCTCTCCATTCAAAATCAACTGTGATGTCACCCTGTGCCTTCATTCCCCGGACTTTTCCGTCTTTCCACTCATCCGGAAGTGCCGGAAGCAACAGGAAATGCCCTTTCCTGCTCTGGATAAGCATCTCTGCAACTGCAGCTGCAAAGCCAAAATTCCCATCGATCTGGAACGGAGGGTGTGCACACAACATGTTGGGATAAATGCCGCCTCCCACACAGGAGATATTTTCCTCCCTGGTATAACGGAGCTGGTTTGATCGAGTAGGAGACGGCTTTTGCCGCCGACCTCTCACACCACCGGACATGCGGTTCCGCATCCGGCGGTTCAGTTAACTTGACATCTCGCTTTACAAAGATATTCCTCGGCTGAGAGTAAACCAAATTTCTTCAAACGTGCATTTGACATCGCATAACAAACAGTTTTTGTACGGCACACTCGGGCATATCCATGAAATTCCGCCGCACACCTTGCATTCTTTTTACTAATACCCAGTTTTACCAAATTTTTATATCTGGTTTTTGGATTTTTCCAGTGTTTCCATATGCACATCCTGAATCTATACCTGATTACTGTATCAAGTTTTCGGCTTACTGTAAGAATTGAGCCAATTTTAAAGTAATTAATCCATCCTCTTACTACCTCTGCTATCTTTTTCGCTTTATATGAATTACTCACGCTCCACTTGCGGCTCGTAAGTTTCCTGACTTTCTTCTTTACTTTATCCAATGACTTTTTCGGAACTTTCATCCTATATTTCTTTTCCTGAAATTGATAATAAAAAGCAAATCCCAGATATTTTGCTTTTGTCGTACTATCATTATACTTTTTTATTATAAAAAAATACATAAACAACATTCGCCAAAACATGCACAAAATGTTATACTTTTACATAATAGCCAACTATTTTTTAACAATATTTTGTAGAATCGTAAAATTGCATAATTCATATTGTTGTATTTTGTGCAATATGACAAGGAAGACATTACTTGTATACATTATCAGCATACTATCACAAATCCAGGGTTGATTTTATGGATAAAAAACATCCCCTGTTTATTGGAAGCTGCGGTACTTATCATCTATACACCGTAGAAAAGCTTCCTACCCACCGCCCGAAAGGCCGGCTTGATTATCAGCTTCTTTACATCGCATCCGGACGGGCACATTTTTATTTTGATGGAAAACCTACTGTTGTAGAAGCCGGCAATATGATACTCTACCGTCCACGTGAGGAACAACGCTATTATTATGGAGCGGATCAGACCGAAGTTTACTGGGTTCACTTTACTGGAAATAATGTAAAGAACTTTCTGAGAAGATATGGGATTGCCGACGATACCCGCATTATTTATACCGGTATCTCCATTGAGTACAAAAATCTATTTATGTCTATGATCGAGGAACTGAATCTGCAGCGAATTGATTACGAGGAGATGCTGATAAATTATTTCACGATTCTCCTGATCAACCTCCATAGAATAGCACTGCAAAAGCCACGTAAAAAGAACCTTCAGAACATGAACGATATGGAACAGGCTGCACAGTACTTTCGGATGCATTATAATAAACCTATAAGTATTGAGGACTATGCTGTTTCCCACAATATGAGTATCAGCTGGTTCATCCAGAACTTCCGTCAGTATGCCAATACTACACCTGCTCAATACGTGCAGTCTCTGAGGCTTACCAATGCAAAAATGCTTCTGGAAACGACCAATTATAATATCACAGAAATAGCCAACCTGGTCGGGTACGAGAATCCATTATATTTCAGCCGCTTTTTCCGAAAACAGTGTGGCATTTCCCCTTCACAGTTCCGCAAACAGCTGGTGCCGAATGCAGAAAGCTGTCCAAAATAAAACCAATCAAAAACGCTGGGAGCAATTCTCAGCGTTTTTGATTGGTTTTATTTAACATAATATTATGATACTTTTTTTACCTTAGAATTAATGGACATAAAGCCTGTTTCAGGATGTCGCGGATAAATATTCTTATACCTGTAAGTACTCAGCACGATCCCCATGAGTCCATAAGAAATTATGATACAGCTTCCTCCGGCTGAAAAAAACGGAAGAAATGTTATTGATTGCGGAAATACGCCAAGATTCTCAAGGACATTTATCAAAAAACTGATGAGAAATACAATTCCGCACCCGCATCCCATCATCATGCCCAGCTGATTTTTCTGTCGTAATGCAGTGTTGAAGACTGCAAAAATCAGAACCGCAAGAACACAGCACAAAAGTATAGCTGCAATTATTCCATATACAGATGACAGATAGGTCAGAATGTAATCCGCATTAAATGCTGGCAGGATTCCCGTTACATCTGATTTGCTTTTCCCGATCAGCTTATTTTGTCTCCAAAGTGAATGCAACATTTTTGTGAGATAGTCTGTTTCGCTGCCGCTGGAAAATATCGCCTGTATGCGCGCAATTTGATATTCCGCCAGCCTGTTTCTCAGGTACATACTCAGAAAAGCTGCTATGGGCGCGGTCAAAAACACAGCCCATATTCCACAGATAGTTCTTTTCTTTCTGACTGTAAACCAGTCCTTTTTGATTGCGATCGTCAACATAGTCAGCATAGTTACCAGCATCACACAAGCTGTCCTGAGTGCCGGCAGGCTGTAAACTAATATTACTGGAGCAATCAGCCATAAGATTGCTCTTATCAGTCCCTTATATCCCCACCCATGATATTTATATAAAATCGCCCCATATATAGGGACATAAAACAGCATCAGTTTTTGTACATCCATGCCTCTTCTGCCTCCCGGCAGTGATATAAAAATCCTCGCTCCGTTTACCTGGCCTCCTTCCAATATAACCAGCAAACAGACGGCCAATAAAACAGCTGCAATTATTTTTGAAAATTTTGCCAGTACGGTATAGTCCAGCAGATACAAAATCATCATGACAGCCAGCCCGATCATAACATGAAACACATATCTGTCAGAACCGGCTACCGCATTCTCACTGGCTTTTCCGGAAATCCCTGCATGTATCAGAACACCTGCAATGCTGATAAATATAATTATTCCCAAAAGTTTCCATGCAGCCTGAGGTCTGTGGATACTGTCAAGGGAGATTCCTGTTTCCACAGGATCCCCCATGTCTCTGACAGCTTCCTTCTCTGCCTGTTCATGATCCATGCCTGCCTTCATGTTTTCCGCAATCTGATCCTCCATATGATCCTGCAGTTCCTGTTTTATGTATGGTCTGGCTTTTGTGCAGCGAATTTGTTCCAGCAATAATTTCAGATATGCGTCCATAACTCACACCTCCAATATAAGCACATTGGTCACTGCTGCAGAATACTCTTTCCATTCCTCTATTTTCTTTTCAAGGAATCCTCTTCCCTGTCTGGTAAGGCTATAATACTTTCTGGTCTTTCCAGCTACATCCTGTTCATATACTGTCAGGAGTCCTTTCTCTTCCAGGCTGTGCAGCAATGGATAAAGAGTTCCTGCCTTCAGCTCAAATACATTCTGAGATTTTTGCCTCAGTGTGTCGATCATCTCATATCCATACATATCCTTTTCAGACAAAAGTTTCATTACAAGCATTGCCATACTTCCTGAAACCAATGCTCTTTCAATAGCCATCTGGTCCACCCCCTTCTTAGAATAAACTATATATCGACGTTCTATATATCGGTTGTCTATATAATAGATTATTTTACGTTATTTGTCAATATATCAATAAGATTTATCAAAAATTTTATATTTTATATCTAATTTTTGATTATCCGCATAGATACTATACTTTCACGTATTTTGAAGTATAGAAAAACTATAGAAAATCATTCATTATACCACGATTTGCATTGTAGAACAAATGTTTTTTTATTTTGCAATTCATCTCCCACCTGTAGAGGAAGGAGAATTCTTGCTATATATTCTGTTAAATACCTCACGGCTGGACATGCTCTACGGAAAAGGCTTCCTTGCAATCCTCCCAATGCGTATTGTAAAGAACTTGATCATGTGGCCAACTGATTACATATATTTGAAAATATATAATCTTAGTGATATCAAATAAAAAACGCGAATATTCCAGTGCTTAATAAGCCACTGATATTCGCGTTTCTTATTATCCTAACCACTTGAAAGATGGATAGTATCTTACAATAGCTTTCCCCACAAGCTGGTCAAATCGCACGAATTTGTTTTTCCATGAACGTGAATCCTTCGAATCATTCCGGTTGTCACCAAGCATGAAATAACTGTTTTCCGGAACTGTATATGGACCATAACTTCCGATCATTTTCTCCGGAATGAAAGAGTCATCCAATGGAGTGGGTGAACCATCAATGTAAACTTTCCCATCCTTAATTTCCACTACCTCTCCCGGCAGTCCGATCACTCTTTTGATAAAAAGACGGCTTTCATCATCTGGGTATTTGAATATTACAATATCAAATCGCTCCGGGTCCTTGAACTTTTCAGAAATTTCATAACCGAACAGATTAAGATTAATTCCATACGCAAGCCGAAAGCCGAAAAGGCGGTCTTTCACCATAAGTGTTTTTTCCATGGAGGGTGAAGGGATTTTTGCGTTAATCAAAACAACATTATTGATAACCAGAGTAATTGCCACTACTATTACAATCAATTTCACATAGCCTAACAGTTCACGCCAGATTTTCATGCTCTCCACCTCACCGTTCTTCATTATTCATATATCTGAACAATCTTTTGTCATATTTTGCTTCCCGGTACCAGCCAATTCCGATCATGACCACGCCTAATACAATGGTAACCGTTCTGACCATTGTATCAGCTGAAAACAGGCAGGAAATTACAATTCCAGTTCCTGCACCTGTAAAAAAGTCAATAACAGACTTTTCCCGTTTCAATGATCCAAGCACTCTTTCTTTATCCATGGTTTTTACCATTTTGACATCTTCCTTTATTAAGACATCGAGAGAAATATCAAAACGGTTGCTGATGTCTATGAGAATCTGCAGATCCGGATAGCTCTTTTCATTTTCCCAATTAGACACAGTCTGTCTGGTAACATGAAATATTTTTCCAAATTCCTCCTGGGTCAGTCCCTTTTCTTTTCGTATTTTTAGTATCTGCGTTCCAATATTCATATTGCTCTGCTCCTGTTCTTCCAATCGGTTTTGCTTTTTCACCTGGATTATATAAAAATTTCTGCCAAATGAAAAGCAATTTACCTTTTACAGCGAAAAAACAGGTATGCAAAGCTTCTTTGACATGGGATTTTTGAAAACAGATTCACGTTTCTCTACCTAATCTGAATCCTTATTTTATCCCCGACAGATGTCCAACCGGATTCTGCAGTGATTTCACCTGTAGCTCCATCATAATATGCGCTTTCTTCGGTTCCGTAATCTTCATCCGTTTTATCTGCTGCGTCGGTATTTTCTTTCTGGTCTGTATCGTCTTGAAGCCTTACTTCTGTGGGAGCATCTGCCCCTCCGATAATTTGAGTTTCAACCTGATCCTCTGCATCTGACGGATTTTTTTCCTCCAAAGTATCCTCCGGAACTTCTTCTACCGCTTCTGTAGTCTCACCAATTTCTACAAAATCGTCATCAACCCAGACAGTGTCTGCTGCAGCCATGTAAGGTTCTCTGGTATAAAGCTGTAATTCCAGATAATCGCTGTCAATATCCGGGAGCAAAAGAACCGGGCCGTCAGAATCCAGCTGATACATACCCCAGAAACTGGTTTTAAAACTCCATTGAGATTTACCATCTGCCGAATTACTGCGCAGTTCATACTGTACCTGATTTCCTTTACTGTCTGTCCCCATAAGCATCATCTCATTACCATTATACAGCTTTTCCTCAAGTTCTTCCGGAATTTCTGCCTTAATTATACTTTGCAGTTTATTCATGGAAAAGTCTGTTAATTTTACGGTTCCTTCTTCTGTTTTAACAGAAACATCTTCTAGCTTTTTATGAACTGTCTGTTTCATAAGCTCCTCATGGGGAATAGAAAAATCAAACTCAAACTCTGCGAAATAATCTTCGCCAAGATTTTCATTTTGATAGGCACCGAGTACCAAATGTACTTCTGGATTTTCTCCCAAATCACCATCAAGGGAAAACCGGGATTCCAGAACAGCATCATAGACATTTTCATCCAGTCCAGTATTTAGCAAATCTTCGTCCGAATATGGCAGAAGGTGTCCGCTTTCGTATTCTTCAATTTTCTGTCCATTTATTGTAGTTTTCTGATAATCAATGCCAAGCTGTGTATTGGCAAAGGTCCAGTCATCCTGGACATCATCCGTGTCCTTTTGCCCGGAAGATGTTTTTTCTGCATGCACCTTTGTTAACAGAACCCCATTATCCAGAACAACTTCTTTTAATGTTACAGTAATTCCTTTGTCTTCCTTAGAGGTATTCAACACTTCCGTATAAGATTCAATGCCTTTTGGGAAACCAAGGGTTTCTCCTATGGACAATGTAATATTTTTTATTGCAGCCTGGATATGTGGATTAGAAAAGATAACAGAACCCAATGTGACAATCACACAGGCAGCTGCTGCTTTGCTCCACCCTTTTGGTCTCCGGTTTTCTTTTTTTTCACTCCATTCCCGCTCTGCTTCCTCTATATATTTCGGATCAATATTACCAAATTCTTTTGAAAAATCAAACTTTTTCATATGCGTCCTCCTTCTTTTTCCAACAGTTTCAACAGCTTTTTCCGGTTTCTGTATAAATTCATTTTCACGCTTCCCGCTGACATATGATGTCTTTTGGATATTGCAGAAACAGGATCTAAAAACCAGTATCTTCGTACAAAAATATTTCTGTCCTTTGGAGACATTTCTTCCAAAAAACGATTTATAGTTTCCATCAGTTCTTTTTCCGCCAGCTGTTCTTCCACGGTATAAGTTACATTTAGCTGCTCCATTTCCTCCATAACATCTGCCATATGAACATCCGGGCGCTTGCCTGCAAACTTTTTCCTTAAGCGGTCAATACTAAGATTTCTTGTAATCCGACCGCAAAAGTGTGCCAATACAGGAGGATGCGTAGGAGGAATCTGTGACCATACTGAAAACCAGGTATCATTCAGACATTCCTCGGCATCTTCTCTATTCGCCAATAAATTCCAGGCAATCTTGTAGCAATAGGGATGATACTTAGTACTCAATTCTATAATTCCATTCTCATCTCTTTTCAAAAACAGGTTTATAATTTCATCATCATTCATTTACAGGTTGTCCTCCGGGTTTCTTTAAGATAAAAGTCACTGTCCATAATCTGACCAGCAACAGATAAGGCGCCTTTTTGAATAAAAAAATTTCCATTCATATTATATATCGTAAAAAATAGTGGATGGTAACAAAAAAATTTAATTTTTTTCAGTTGAGATCCAAACTACAGTTTTGGTTTTCAGAAGATTACCTTTTAGAGGTAAAAATAATGAAAAGCAGCCGATATTCTCATTTTATAAATCATGAGATACCGGCTGCAACTGCTGTTATAAAATATTTAGTCCAATAAAACTCCCTCTATTTGTATTTTTTAGAAAAGATTTGCACGTCTAACTCATCACTGAAATAACGAGAATGCGACGCACAATTATTCAAGTCGTTGAGTCACTCTTGAAAGTAAAACCGTATTACACTTGTAAAAAAGGTCTGCCGCTTCTGCACTCAGATTTTTTAGCAAGTGTAATATTCTACATATTCCTGAACTCTCCTTATGGAGTAACATATCACTGATATGGACAAACAGATACCTTTCGACGATCAATCAGTCTATTAATTGTTTTTAGTAGCAACATCAAATTGAATCAATTTCTTTATATAACTTTATTAATTGCCTAAGCAAATTTTCATATTCTTTTATTGTCTCATCCGAATCAGACTCTTTTACTATATCCTTGTCATTTCGTAGATTAGAAATTTCAAATGGGTATTGGTTCAATAATTTGATTATTTCTTTGCAATTTGGGATTAATTGATTTCTTTTATTATATGGAATCGCATTTATGCGCTCTCTTAAATTATGCCGCAGATTGTATGCAAGCCAGTCTGCCGTATCAAAAAAAGCACGATACTCATGTCCATATGCTTTCTCAAGGTTTCCTTTGATATAAGAATAGTAATCGTATCCTTCCGGCACTTTTTTGGTTGTGCTTGCAAAAATCCTTACAATATGATCATATGCATCCCGGTGCTCTTTTAATGGCTGAATCAATGCATCCCCATTTTCTGATATTTCTTCGGCTGTAAGTAGATAAATTTTGGTTTTTTGATGTAATTGATATATCTTTTTCCACAACAGTCCAATCTCATCGTTTTGCATTAGATTAAAAACATTTTGTTCAGCCATTTAAAATACCCCGCTATTGAATTAATGAATTTTTAACTTTGACTCCTTTTCCCTCATTACCAGAAACGATTTTTCATCTAGAATACGGTCACCAAAAATCCGCCAGGATCCACGTCGCTTTATTCGGTACGCTTTAATAGTGGAGATTTGTCCGTTTTCACAGTCTCTTGAAAAAAATTTCCTATATTTAAAAGTTTCTATTATCCCCCATAGAGTTCCTGCAACTATAAAAAAGGAAGTACTGCTACAGCTTCAATCATAAATATTCTCCTTATCATCCCAGTTACATGCATCGTCACAATCGGACTGCATCCCAAGGTCTTTTGGTTCGATCACATTTCTTACACTACTACCTGCACTATATTTTTCTCTTCTGTAAATTATGCTAAGATGAACAAATGTTTCTCTGTAAAGTAACAAAAGAATAAATCCAACAAATATACAGGATAGTAATATAACTCCTTTCCTAGATGCCACAGACTGCAATTGTGGATTTCCAAGGAAGCAAACTGCTGAAATTGCGCTTCCTGATTTGCCTTTCCATTTAAGAACAATGAGTCGAAAGCATCCAAAACCGTAAGATCTTTCAGATTTCCACCCACATACTCCTTAAACTCTTCCTCCAATAATCCGAAAGTTTCTATACAAACAAATAGAGTTTTATCATAAAAGTCCCAAATACCATTGTCAACGGATTTTTCGTATATTTATATTTTTACCGTCTCATAACCAACTCTCTCACTTCGAACATGTAGCAAAAAATCTATCATACCAGATAAGGAATGTCAAAACTGTCCAGATTTTACGGCTGTTATCTGCCTTTTTCTCTTTGTGCTCTTTCAGAAGTAAAAGAAGCTTATCTGTATGAAAAAACTCTTCTGCTTCTTTCGAGGTAAATAACTCCTTTACCCTCTGATACCAGTCATCCTGCCGCAGCCACACACGGATTGGAATTGGAAAACCAAGTTTCCTACGTTCATCGGTTTCCTGTGGAAGAAATTCTGAAACAGCTTTACGGAAAATATATTTGGTTGTACCCGCTGCAATCTTGGCTTCTTTCGGAAGCTTTGCTGCAAAGTCAAAAACTTCTTTATCCAGAAATGGTACCCTGACTTCCAATGAATGTGCCATGCTCATTTTATCTGCTTTCTGTAAAATATCGCCAGGAAGCCAGTATCTCAGATCTACAGACTGCATTTTTTCCATGTCTCGAAGTGATCCTCTGTTTTCTGACTCAAGTTCTTTAAAAAATGGTCTTAAATATTCCTGTGTGGAAGGTCCTGTTACTTTATTTTTCAAAATCTGCGCTTTCTCTTTTTCACGGTAAATATATGCATTTCCGATGAAACGTTCTTCCACTTTCATTCCTGCACGGATAAGGAAATCTCGTCCCTTCACATCCGGCAGCTTTGCAGCCAGTTTTCCAATTACACGTCTGACACCAAATGGAATCCAGGCAATTTTTTTCAATGATTCCGGTTCTCTGTAAATATTATATCCACCGAAAAGCTCGTCTGCTCCTTCTCCGGAAAGAACAACCTTGACATGACCTGCAGCCTCTTTTGAGAGAAAGTAGAGTGCAACGGCAGAAGCATCAGCAAGGGGCTCATCCATATGATACATAACATCTGGAAGGGCATCCCAGAATTCCTGCTTGGATATGATTTTCACATGGTGTTTTAAACCAGCTTTTTCTGCCACTTTGGCAGCTTTGTTTACTTCACTATATCGGTCTCCCTCATCGAATCCCACTGTAAATGCCTGATCTGCACCAGAGGAAGAAGCCAGATAACCGGAATCCACTCCCCCGGATAAAAACGCGCCGACTTCCACATCACTTAACATATGGTGCTCCACTGAATCCTTTAAATTCTCTGCAAGCTGATTCCGCAGCTGCTCCATATTCGTCTTACGGTCCCATTGGCCTGGTGCAAGCTTTGTTTTGAAATAAGTCTTTATCTCATAGTTTCCGTTTTTATATAAAAGCATATGACCTGGCATAAGCTTATAAATCCCCCTGAAAAAAGTTTCTTCCAGAGGGGAATATTGAAATGACAAATACTGCTCCAGTGCCTTCTGATTTACTTTCCTTTCATAGCCTGGAAATGCAAGGATACTCTTAATTTCAGAAGCAAATACAAAGTGTCCATCTATTTCGGCATAGTACACAGGCTTAATTCCAAAAAAATCCCTTGCAAGCATCAAACTCTGCTCCTGTTCATTCCATACAGCAAACCCAAACATTCCCCTGAGCTTATCCAGTGCCTTCTCCCCATACTGCTGAATAGTATTTATCAGAACCTCCGTGTCAGAATGAGTACAGAAAGAAATGCCGAAAGCCTCAAGTTCTGCCCGCAGTTCCTTATAATTATAGATTTCTCCATTAAAAACAATATGAAGGTTTCCGTCCGCACTTTCCATAGGCTGCTGCCCATCTTCTAAATCAATAATACTAAGTCTTCGAAAGCCCAGCGTGATCTTCTCCCTGCAAAAAGAGCCCTCACTATCCGGGCCCCTATGCTCAATAGCTTTCATCATCCTTTCAATTACTGTCTTCTGATCCTGTCTGTAACCTGTAAATCCACAGATTCCGCACATTTTATCCTCCGTATCTATTTGATGTAGTTTATACGCTGCAGCAACTTTTTTATCACAAGTGAATCCCACATGGTCACATCGTAATCATAGTGGTCTGTGAGTCTGCGCCTCAGCTTGTGTTCTCCCTTCTTTTTCTACCTTTGTAGAAATCATCTCTAATTCTACATCTGTAGAATTAGAAAGTCAATCCCATTTTCTACAATTGCAGAATCTATGTCATATATTTGATTACCCGTCATGACATACCCCAATGACTCAGATCTTACAGATTTACAAACGGTATGAATGCCTCACTGCTGACAAAATGAAAAGCCGGAAAAACGGTCTTTTGTTACAGAGCCATTTTTCCGACTGTACGGTTATCTATATTTAATGAATCTTTACCCTTTCACTGCACCTGCCATTACACCGCCGATAATATGCTTCTGCATCACAAGTATGTGCAGATACGCACATGCATGCGCTTTCATCTCGGTAATTGAATTGCCGAGGATTCTCACTTATTGTTCTAAGCAACTATACATAACCGCCCCTCATCAGTTTTTATACATAAAAAGCGGTGGGAAATAATTTTCCTGCCGCTTTAAATCTCAGATTAATCATATTTCGCTACATTTCGTAAAATTCTCCTGCATTCTGCCGGGATTCTCCCGAGTCCATCAGGTCCTACATTCAGCAAATAATTAATTCCCAGATGATTTAATTTTTGTTTTATATCTGCGATCTCTCTTGCAGATTTCCAATTTTGATCCCATGCACAATATCCCCAACTGTTATTCACAGTTGCCGCAGTCTCATACAGGCCATAAGGTGATGGCTTGAATCCGTCAAATGCATTCATCATGCTTTCTTTCAGTTCCGCATTATCTGGTATAGATTCCGGTACTTCATTGTCTCCCAGTGATACATAATCATATGCTCCATTGCCAAGCCTTGAATTGATCAGACAATCTGGCTGATATTTTTTTACCAAATCAAAAATCGCCCGACTATGCTTCTCTTCCAATGTTATCGGAACATCAAACCAAATCAGGCTCAATTCCCCATAATTTCTCAGAAGTTCTTCGATTTGAGGATAAATCTTATTGCGAAAGCACACATCATAATCTTTTTTATCATTATCCGGAAAATCCCAGTCATTGCACCAGGCTGTTCCCTCACACGGAATGTGTCCGGATAAATATCCTCCACCATTCTTATCATGCCAGTCCAGATCCTGGGAATAATATAATCCAAACTTTAACCCGTTTTTGTAGCAGGCTTCTGCAAGTTCTCCTAAAACATCGCGTTTGAACGGTGTCGCATCCACCACATTGAATTTATCCACCTTAGAATGGTACATGGCAAAGCCTTCATGGTGTTTGCTTGTAAACACCAGATATTTCATTCCGCAATCTTTTGCAAATTTTACAATTTCATCCGCATTAAAATAGACAGGATTGAATGCCGTTGCCAGTTTATCATATTCGCTTATCGGAATTCTGCATCTTGTCTGAATCCATTCAGCGTAATTTCCACATTTCTGGTCTTTCCACTCTCCGGCCAGAAGTGAATACAAGCCCCAATGAATCATCATTCCATATCCGGCTTCTTTAAACCATTTTCTCGTATCTGTGCTCATACTGATCGATCTCCCTTCATTTGTGTTTTCATTATATCAGAAAGTTCACGATTCCAACATTCCATAACTTTTACATTATATTAGATATTTTTACTTTCAGAGATGCTATTTGCAAGATTGCCATAATCTGCCAAAAATTTACGCGTTCTATTCGTCACCGCAGATAACAGTGAGAACACAACGCGTAGTTTTCAGCTGAAAATATCAGTTCCTGATCAATATACTCCCACGAAAGACATTACCGGTGCTACTCTGGAGTCTTCGATCACGATTGCCAGAAAATCTGTCTGGATTCCTTTAAGATCAATAATCTTTTTATATCCAATGGTAGTTCCATTATAGCATTCTTTCATAGATCCATTTTCTTCATAGCAGACTTTGAACTTTTCTACTCTCTGGCTGAATGGAATGGCCTCCTTCAGTACCAGATAATTAAGTTTCTTTTTCTCGATCCAGTTAATCTTGATCATGAGCTTATTTGTTCCCGCTTCGTTCATAAAATAAGTCTCATAATCATCATTTCTTAATACTGTAGGTTCTTTCTCCCAGCAATCCAATGGCGGGATAGATGTGATACCTGCTTCATCAACCAGATTATATTTAAAGGTATTCTCAATAAACTCGCCCAACTGTTTCAGATTTGCAGCATCTGTTTCATGGATACGGCCATTTTTCATCGGAGGAAGATTTAATAATAATGTGGTATTTCCCCCTACGGATTTTAAGTAAATGTCTTTCAGGTTCTCAAAGGAGCGGACCTGGTCATCTTCTTCCTCATGATAGAACCAGCCTGGACGGATAGAAACATCCGTCTCTGCAGGGTACCATGCAAGCTCTTTTTCATTTGCAAGGCGTTCCCTGCTTCCAAGGTCTGTCTGGGTCTCGTCCAACGGCCGGTTCCGGAATTCTTCATTATCTTCCTGCTGGCTTAACGCTGCTGTGATCGCCGGATCAGTCATATCCTTTGCAACAACGCTCCATTCACTCGGTCTTACTTCCCCGGCCTCGTTTCCACACCATCTGATGTCCGGGCCTGAAATAGAGATCACCGCATTCGGCTGCAGTTCACGCATCACTTTATAATATCTCTGCCAGTCGTATTTCTGAACCTTTCCATTTGGTCCCTCACCACATGCACCGTCCAGCCAGATTACAAAGATATCACCATATTCTGTCAGCAGCTCTGTCAGCTGGTTCAGATAGTAATCGTCATACTCTTTTCCCTTTCCATAGCTGCTGTTGTTTCTGTCCCAGGGTGAAAGATAAACACCAAATTTAAGTCCAAACTCCCGGCACGCTTCGGCTGTTTCTCTGACAATATCCCCTTTTCCGTTTTTGTACGGGGAGTTTTTGATACTATGCTCGGTGTATTTGGATGGCCACAGGCAAAATCTGTCATGATGTTTGCATGTGAGGATCAGGCCCTTCATCCCGCCCTCTGCTGCTGTTTTTGCCCACTGGCGTGCGTCCAGCTCTGTCGGATTAAAAATGGATTCCGGTTCTGTTCCATCTCCCCATTCGCTTCCGGTAAAAGTATTTACAGTGAAATGAATGAAACAGAAAAATTCCATGTTTTCATATGCGATCTGTCTTGCTGATGGTACCGCTTTAACTAATCTTTTATCTTCTTTCAAACCATTATAGTTCATATCGAATTCCCCTTTTTATTTTTATCGTTTCCTCTCTTCAGAAAAACGGTAATTCCATTTTAACCTTTTAATCTTCTGCTTTTCAGTTCTTCATTTGCTTTTTCTACATTCATTTTTGTCATGATGAACGTGATAATTAAAGCAAGGATTACAGGGAACCACAGATACATGAAATGTAATATATTCAGGCAGGATGCAGACTGGGTAACAACTTCACCATTGAATCCACTTGCAGCTAAAAGCCATCCTGTCAGTGCAGTACCAATTCCACCACCAAGCTTGGTTCCGAAAGATGTACAGGAATACATGGTTCCATCAATTCTTTTGCCTTTTGTAAGGTAAGTATATTCAGAACAGTTTGCCACAACTGCTCCCATATCTCCCTGCCATGGTCCCTGTCCGAATGAGGATACAGCAGTAAAGAGAATCATAAGAGGTACACTGTGCATATAAGCTGCAACAACAACAAGTGCTCTTCCGACAGTTGCAATTGCATAACCTACAATATTCAGTTTGTAAAGTCCTTTCCATTTTGCTACCAGGGTAGGTGTTATGATCAGTGCAATGATCAGTGGAATATTGATCGCCCAGGAAAATACAGCATAAAGATCTTCATTAAGAAGGACATATGTCATATAGTAGATACCCATGTTCAGCATGGCAGAGTATGTCTGCTGTACAATATATGTTACGGAAATCATAATGTAATATTTGTTAGAAAACAGAAGTTTTGCTGCCTCTACAAGACCATATTTCTCTATCTCGTCATCAACAACCCCATCACCATTCAGTTCCTCTTCCGGAAGCTCTTTTACAGAGAAAACAGAGATGGTATTTACAATGACACCTACAATCGCAAACACGATTGCAACTACTTTCCAGGCGTATGCCCCGCCTCCAAGGATCTGTACAAACTTAACTGTCACTGACTGAATAATAAGGACAGTTGAAAAGGCAAAGATGAATCTCCAGGATTCCATCTCAACTCGTTCCTTACTGTTCTTGGTTACTAATGCTACAAGTGCCGCATAAGCAATATTGTTTGCAGTAAAGAATACGGCATTTAAAAGGGTGTATGCAATAAAGAACCATGCATACTGTGCAAATTTTCCCATGTTAGTCGGAATAGCAAAGTTTGCTATCAGAGTTACCGCACAGCCAATGTATGCGTAAAGCATCCAGGGTCTTGCTTTTCCAAGACGGCTCTTTGTTTTATCGATCATAGCTCCAAAAAAGATATCCGTTACACCGTCAAACAGTTTGGATACTGCAATAAGTGTTCCGACGATACCTGCATTCAGACCAACTATATTGGTCAGATAGATCATGATAAAGGATGACAGAAATGAATATACCACATTTCCAGCCATGTCTCCTGAACCATATCCAACTTTGTTATACCATTTATTTATCCGCTCCTTTTTTGGCAAGATTTGTCTGTTTTTTCTTTCTATTTGGCATGAATTCCCGGTTAACCTGCTTTATAATACAGCCATAAGATAAAGAAAGGAGGAACAGACAATGAAAAGATTTAAAGCTTATATCGAATATGTAATGAATTTTTATGCCAACTATTACAGATTTTACCGGTAAGTGCAAAATATGGCTTCCGGATATAACCCGGAATCTGTATTTGCAGTTCATGTAGACCTTGTAATCAATAATTTCAGTATACGCTAGAATCCGTTTCCTGTACATGAACAGGATGCGTTAATATATAAACAAAATTTTATAGTTGGCAGACTTAGCCAAAAAGAGCCGATATCAGTCTTGCAAAGACCTTGTATCGGTTCTTTTTGTATTTTCTCATTATCTAATTATGGGAGGATTTTTCTGTATCACCGAAAAAACTTTTATCCCCGCACTTCAAGCCATTGGTCAATGTTCCCAAAATGTACCGCCTGCAGGTTATCTACATCAACCAGTTGCGGGAAGCTGTTTCTGATGATCAGGACACCGTTTTCCTTATCCTGTTTTTCTCCACCGCCAGCGATGCCTCCCATGGTCCTATCAAGTGTTAAAACCGTTCCATCTTTATAACGCACCTGGTCAATACTAGTTCTGGCATAAAGATCCATGCCATAGTCCGTACCTGCGTACTCAAATTTGTTTTTTTCATCTTCATACACCTTCATAGCTTCATCATAATCAAGATATAATGACCATAAAAGGGGCGTTACTTCCATTTTTTTCACTGTGATTTCATAACCTCCAAAATCACATTTCCGGTTCACTTCCAGAGTTGTCGGAGGCTTTACTGCACCCAGAGTCCATTTAAAATCCCATGTTCCATCTGTAATAACAGTCGTATCATAATCTCCTTCCTCCGTAAGATTCTTTAATGTGATTTCTACTGTTTTATTACTCAGATCATAATCACCGTCATAAGATATACAGGCGTTAAAATATTTAAGATGTGTAGAATTTTGATCTGTTTTCAGTAACACATCCTGTCCTACCCCAGTATTGAAACTTCCAAATCTGTTATCGTCCACTGCATATACTTCTTTTCCATCGATCTTAAAATGTGTCATCTCCTCAAAAGAAGTATGATCAGTCATAGAAATACTGTCATCTGTTTTCACTTCAAAAAAAGCATACAGGAATCCCTGATCCTGAATAGAATCTGTCAGGGTAACCGTCACACCATTTTGTGTTACAGACTGGTCTATATTCTGAATATAAGTTGATTCCTGCAGTGTCTCCTGCTGTTCCTCCGATGGATCCAGTCTTTTCACCAGGTAATCATTCCATTTAAAGAACTCTTTTGCAGCCACAGTAACAGCCATACCAGTACAGATTACTGCTGCTGCAATCAGTAATCGTCCACTGATTTTTTTTCTTTTGTATTTTTTATCAACTGAATCCGCCTGTTCAATCTGTTTTAGTGTATCTTCAAATTTATTATGAAAATCCTGTGGTACTTCCGGTGCGATATTATTCCATTTCTTCTCTAACATGACATTTTCCCCTTTCCTGTTATTCTCTTTAATTGCTTGCTGTTTTTCCCAGTTGCCGGTCTTTTCTCTTCTTCGGATAACTGCACCTTCAAAAACTCTCTTGCACGTGAAAGTCTGCTTTTGATCGTTCCTTCCGGAATATCCAGAGCCTCACTGATCTCTTTCAATGAAAATCCTTCTAAATAATACAATGTTACCAAAACCCTCAGATCCTCCGGAAGTTCCATAATCGCCATATACAGATGACTGTATCTGTCCTCCTCAGTCATTTTCATATTGTCCATATATTCTTCATATGGAATAACATTTTTTCTTTTCCGAAGAATCCCTTTGCATTCATTGATCAATATCCTTGTGATCCATGTTCGGAAATATTTTTCTTTCTTTAAAGTGGGAAGTTTTTCATATGCCTTAAGAATTGTTTCCTGCACAGCATCCCCACAATCAGAGTCATTCTTCAGAATGGACTTCGATATATGATACAGCATGGCTTCTGCATCCCGGACCTCCTTAATAAATACATCTTTTGTCATAACTTTGTCTTCTCCTTTTGTCCAGCTGGATTACTACTCATGTTTACTTTTACACTAATTAGATGCATCGAAAAGGAAATCGGTTCTCATAAAAGTATTTTTTTCCGTTGCCTCTTCCATTGCCAACGAAATATCCACTTTTTTAATCTCTGTTCTGTTTGTGTTTGTATTTTTTATGTAATTCCGTAATATATTCCTCAAGCTTCTCTTTGTCTTGCTCTTCACAGGCGACAAAAACAAAACACTGCTTAGATCAATCCGATATGCTTTCCCTGTTTTCTCACCCAGTTTCTCTGTATATGTGCAATGAAAGATGAGATACTTTATCCCCATTCCAGACAGGTACGCAGAGCATGACTCTCACAAAGCAGTGTCCATTCAGATAGTTGGAACCGTTGTGTGCGGCTCAGTATAGATAATATCAGCAGAAATAAGGTATCTGCTGTCGGAACAGAAAAAGTTTCAAAATAGATCAAAAAATATTGCTGAAGTCTGCCTATCAGTATTTTTTCGCTGTATAATGTTTTTGCCGTACAGGGTCACTTTCCTTTGTAATGTTTTATGCCAAATTCATTATACATCAGGAAATCCTGTACGATATTTTTTTATAAAAAAGTTGTAAAATAGTGTATCAATATCATAATTTTCTAAAATTGAAACTTTTTGCTCTTTGACAGGATATATAAGAATGTAAAGGTTAAAAGCTTTTAATTTTTGAAAATATTAAAAAGAAAGTAGGATTGATATGACAGATGAAGCAGAACTTTTGCAGCGTCTCGGGAACAGAGAAAAAAATTCAATAGATGAAGCAATCCGAATTTATACGCCGTATTTGAGTACTGTTTTGTATCATATGGCCGGCAATTCACTGCCGAAAGAGGATATTGAAGAAATTGTGGCAGATGTGTTTGTTGTACTTTGGAAGAATACCGGGAGGATAGATTTGCAGAAAGGTACATTACGGTCATATCTTGCTGCTGTTGCCCGGAATTTTGCTCTGAAACGGATAAACAGAAAGATGGATCATACATCTCTTGAAGATATTGAACTGTCAGATGGCAAAAATTTCATGGAAGAGAATTTTCACAATAATTATGTATGGGAAACAGTTATGAGCCTTGGCGAACCTGACAGCGAGATTTTTGTAAGGCGGTATAAATTTGATGAAAAAATCAAGGATATTTCAAAAGCAATGGGACTTAATATTTCTACAGTTAAGACCAGACTTTCAAGAGGAAAAAGAAAACTCAGAAAAATGTTATCGGATGCGGAGGAAAAATTATGAGAAGAAAAAATTTGCTTAAAGAATTGGGAATACAAAAACAGGCAGATATTTCCTGCAATGCTCTTGATATTGATACAGAGAATGTCAGACAGAGAGTTTATGCAAAACTTGACTTCGCAGATACAGAAAGGAAGCAAACGACTATGAGATCAAAAAAGAAAATATTACCTTTGTTGATAGCTGCAACACTTACAATTGGAGTTACTGCTATGGCAGCAACAGGAAAGATTTCAATGTGGACAGGTTCATCTGCATCACGTGCTGATTATACATCTCTTCCAACGTCAGAACAGATTACAAAGGATATTGGGTATAGACCGGTATTGATTGATACCTTTGAGAACGGGTACTGCTTCAAAGAGGGCAATATTATAAAAAACAGTTTTAAGGATGGCAATGCAAATGTAATTGAGAATTTTAAATCTGTGTCCTTTGATTATCAGAAGAATGGAGATGTTGTATTGTTTGAACAGCAGAAATTTAACTCAAAACTTACTCCGTCAGGTGATATTATTGCCACTGTAAATGGAACAAATTTGTATTATGTACATTATATAAATAAAGTGGTATCAGATGATTACGAATTGACAGAACAAGATAAAAAAGACCAGTCCAGTGGAAAAGTTGTATTCAGTTACGATGACAGTGCTTCTCAGATTGAAGTCAGTCAGGTTCAAAGCGTTAACTGGAATAAGGATGGCATCCAGTATGATTTGCTGCAAATAGATGGAAAATTATCTGCCGGAGAACTTGCAGATATGGCGAGAGAGGTTATTAATAACAGAAGATAATGAAAAAAGATGGTGGATTCAGTCCGGTTCACCATCTTTTTGTAACTGTTGTGGAAATACCTGTATCGCAGCTGATGCATAATATGTTATAATTTACAGATAGTGTAGCTGTCCAGAACTTTTATAGTTAAAATAAAAGTACAGCCTTTCGATTCATTCAATTAGCTGTACTCTCATTTCCTAGATTGACATGATCCAGCAAAGGGATTGCGTAATTGATATCGTTACGCTGCCCTTTACGGATCATAAAATAAACCGGATAACCGTATGCATCTACAACTGCATGGATTTTTGTGCTGGCTCCACCACGGCTGTGTCCGATTTCGTTTGGAGGCCCCCTTTTTTTGCTCCAGCACTATGCTGATGAGCTTTGACGATAGAAGCGTCCATTGACAGTTCTGTTAATTCGGCTTCTAAGCTCAAAACACGAAAAATATTATCAAGGGTGCCGTCTTCAATCCATTTACGGAAACGGGAATAAACCGTTTGCCAGGAGCCATAACGTTCTGGAAGGTCTCGCCATGGAGCTCCGCTACGAGCAATCCAAACAATTCCATTCAGAATTGTCCGGCTGCATTTTTGTGGGCATCCCTGTTTTCCAGAATTTTCAGGCGGCAGTAATGAAGCTATACGGATCCATTCTTCATCGGTTAATTCGTATCGTCTCAACATAATTTTTCAATTCTATCATAAAAGGATTTTGGGTTCAAGATGGGGTAATGAGAAATTTTCTATCCGGATGTCCTGTTTATTCTTTATGATCATTCCAATACATGCGACAGTGCAGTGCCCTTCCCGGAAATAAAAAAACGGCTTATATCTTCATGCTCCAGTTCAAAATTGGTGTCCAGGGCTATCCTTTTGCCTGATAGTTTTCATACAGTTCAGAAAAGAAGCTGTTCTTTCAGTTTCCATTTTCTGTTCCTGGAAGTAAAGGCTGCCTCCACAGAATTCAGAAGCAGCAGCCTTTTCTGCTCCTGGGTAAGATCTAACAGAGATTCCATATATCGGAATTCCCGGGAAAGGGTTGTTCTTTCAATCGCCGGATCATCGGTATTTAAGGTTACCTTAAGGCCCATTTCGAGAAATGCTTTCAGCGGATAAGCAGACATTTCTTCCATAGCTTTTGTCTGGCGATTGCTTGTAGGGCACATTTCCAGAAAAACCCCCTTATCCTTTACAAGCTGTATCACTTCCTTATTTCCCGCGATCCTCACACCATGACCGATCCTGACTGCCCCCATATGGACAGCTGTTTTTACATCCTCTGCATTTCCGGCCTCGCCTGCATGGATGGTAAATGGAACCTGATATTCTCTTGCTTTTGCAAAAAGCGCCTCGTAATTTTCTGTTGGAAAGAGTGCCTCGGCTCCTGCAAGATCGATAGCAACCACGCCACCATCTTCAACAAGATATTTTTTTGCCAGCTCCAGAGTTTCCAGATTTTCTTTCTGGTTAAGATCACCGCGCATACAGCATAAGATCAGATTACCGGGGATGGGAGCTCTTTTCAGACCACGTAATGCAGCATGGATCGCTGTTTCCTGAGTCATTTCCTTCTGTGTATGGAGCTGTGGGGCAAAACGAAGTTCTGCGTAGATCACACCGTCTTCTTTCATTTCAGAAAGGATAAGATAAACAGCCTCTTCCAATGCCTCTTCTGTCTGAAGAAGAGAAAGAGGCAGGTCAAAGCATTTCAGAAAATCATTGAGATTTTCGCAGGTATCCGGCACAGAAAGGAGAGAAAGAAGCTCTTCATCTGTGGCAGCCGGAAGCGTGATCTGCTGCAATGCGGCAAGTTTTCTGGCTATCTCTGTGGTAATGCAGCCGTCCAGATGTGCGTGGAGATCGATGTAGTGATCAATTCTATTTTCTGTTTTCATAGGCGCTAAGTACCTCCCTGGTTGGATTTATTCTTATCCCTGAAATGGTTTTGCGTTTCTTATGGTATCTGTCGGAAGGAAATATTAAGGTGAATTCCGGGTTATATTTCCTGTGTGGCCTTTTTTAACCAGGATTGCTCTTCTTCATTCAGATACGGAGAAATCTTTTCGTATACAAGGGCATGATACTGATTGAGCAATTTGCGCTCTCCTGCTTCCATCTGTTCCGGATCGATACCTTCCAGATCAAATGGGACCAGAGTCAGTGGCTCAAATTTCATAAACTGGCCGTAGGATGTTTTTTCGGCTTTTTTGCAAACTACAAGATTTTCGTGACGGATGCCGAATTCATTTTCCGCATAATATCCCGGTTCATCGGAGGTGATCATCCCTTCTTCCAGAACAGGAGCCGGAAGCTCGGCAGGGCTTTTCCAGCGGAAGCTCTGCGGTCCTTCGTGTACATTGAGAAGGTATCCTACGCCATGGCCGGTTCCGTGGTTGTAATCCTCTCCCATAGCCCAGAGAGGTCCTCTAGCCAGGGCATCCAGATTCAGGCCGGTACAGCCGTAACGGAATTTTGCTGCTGCCAGGTTCAGGTGTCCACGGAGTACTGCTGTGAAATATTTTTTTTCTTTTTCAGTAACCGGGCCAAGTACAACGGTGCGGGTGATATCAGTAGTGCCCTCCAGATAATGTCCGCCTGTATCCATCAGAACCAGCCCTTTTGGCTCCAGTGGAATATTGGTTTCTTCTGTTGCACTGTAATGGACAATGGCTCCATGTGCACCGTAGGCAATGATGGGATCAAAGCTGTTTCCCTGAAAATTCTCCTGTACGGAACGGAATTCATAGAGCTTATCAGCAGCGGAAAGCTCGGTGATCTCCTTCATTCCCACATTCTTCTTCAGCCAGTGGATAAACTTCACCATTGCAACGCCATCTTTGAGGTGGGCAGTCTTTTCATTCTGGACTTCGGTTTCATTTTTGATGGCTTTTGGGAGAAGGGTCAGATTTTCACCGTCCAGGATCGTTACCGACTTTGGAATACTGCTGACCAGCCGGCTGTTTACATTGTTTCTGGAAAGAAATACCTTTTTCTCTTCGGGGATTGTCTGTACATAGGTGTAAATATCATCATATGGATAAATAGCAATACCGTCTTTGGAAAGTGCTTCCTTAACAGAATCCGAAAAGGCTTTTTCATTGACAAAAAGACGGAGCTCACTGTCATCCAGCACAAGATACGAAAGAACTACCGGGCAACAGTGGATATCATTTCCGCGGATATTTAAAAGCCATGCAATGTCATCAAGGGAAGTGAGGATAAAGAGGTCTGCGCCCTTCTCTTTCAGTTTGCTGCGGATTTCACGGATCTTGTCTGCTCTGGATCTTCCGGCCCATTTTTCGGATAATTCCATTACCGGTTCACAGGAAAGTGCCGGACGGTCATTCCAGATATTTCCGATGAGATCCTCATTTACAGAAAAATGTACCTGTTTTTTCTGAAGGATTTTTTCTAGCGTCTCTGCTTCTTCTGCGCTTACGGTACGGCCATCGAAGCCGAGACACATTCCCTCTTTCAGATTTTCTTCCAGGAATTTGTGGATCGTTGGTACGTCCGGTTCTCCCATCTTAAACAGAGTAACCGGAGTTCCCTCTAACTGCTGTGCAGCCTGGATAAAATATCTTCCGTCTGTCCAGAGTCCGGCCATGTCCTGCATGATCACGGCAGTTCCGGCAGAACCGGTAAATCCGGTGATGTATTTTCTGCATTTAAAATAATCCCCAACATACTCAGAACCATGAAAATCATCGGTCGGAACCAGATAAGCATCGATTCCCTTTTCCTTCATTTGTTTTCGAAGAGCTGTGATCCGTTCTGTAACTGTCATAATCTTATGCCTCCTCTGTATAATTGTTCTTTATCGCAAAGCCATGATCCATAGGGCCGCTTCCTTTTCCCAGATCCAGCATGGCAGCAAGGGCTCCGGAAATATAGTCCTTGGCACGGTTTACAGATTCCACCATGGAAAATCCCTTTGCAAGGTTGGAAGTGATGGCCGAGGAAAGAGTACATCCTGTTCCGTGGGTATTGGGATTGTCGATCCTTTTTCCCTCAAACCACTGATATGTTCCATTCACATAGAGAAGATCATTGGCATCATTGAGCTTATGTCCACCCTTGCAGAGAACTGCACAGTGATACTGCTCGGAAACCTGTTTTGCAGCTTCGATCATATCATCGGCGCTTTTGATCTTCCGTCCGGTAAGCACCTCGGTTTCCGGGATATTGGGGGTGAGAAGATCTGCAAGAGGAAACAGTTCTTCCTTCAGAACATCCACCGCCTCCTCATTGATCAGTCTTGCACCGCTTGTGGCAACCATAACCGGATCCACCACGATATTTTTTGCCCGATACTGTCGGAGCTTTCCTGCGATCATATGGATCAGATCACTTTCGGAAACCATTCCGATCTTTACTGCATCCGGAAAGATATCCGTAAAAATACAGTCCAGCTCCTGACCCAGGAACTCTGCGGTTGCATTCTGGATGGCTGTGACACCGGTGGTGTTCTGGGCAGTCAGCGCGGTGATGGCACTCATGGCGTATACTCCGTTTGCCATCATAGTTTTAATATCGGCCTGGATCCCGGCTCCTCCGCTGGAATCGCTGCCTGCGATGGTTAATGCTGTTTTCATCTTTAGTTTCCTCCGTTTTCTGTGAATATATGGTTCTGTAACTCTGTCAGATCCCGACAGTAGATATAGGCATCCTTTTTCAGCTGTTCCTGATCCGGTTCTCCTAATGCGTCATAAATACCGGCAGTCAGAAATCCTGCATTTCCGGCAGTCTGCAACGCGTAGAGTGAATCCTCCACAACCAGCGTCTGGGATGGCTCCGTTCCCAGTGCTTCTGCAGCTGTAAGATAGACCTTCGGAGAATGTTTGCTTTCTCCGATCTCACTGGTGGTATAGATTTTATCAAAAAAGGAAAGAAGTCCGTTTCTTTCCAGCGCCCGGCAGATATGTTCCCTGGGGCTTGAGGTTGCCACCGCAGCCGGGATTTTCTGTTCTGCAAGGCATTGAAGAAGTTCTCTGGCACCTGATTTTGCCGGGACCTCTTCAAAATAGTATTTACGGATCCGGGATTTCAGATCCATCACGATCTTTTCTTCGGAATACGCAAGAGTAAACCTGTTTTTCAGCCAGTCCGCTCCCTGCTCCATACTCATGGGAAAAAGGATTTCGTCCATTTCCGCAACCGGCTGATATCCCAGATCTGTAATATATCGTTTTCCAAGCTCCTTCCAAACAGAGAGCGAATCCAGAAGGACGCCGTCTGCATCAAATATCACGGCTTTTATAGGAAAAATCATGTTTATACTCCTGAAAATTTTTTTGTGATACTCTGTCATTGGAACATTACGAAATAATTTCCCATGACATAAAAAACTGATATAAAAAACGCGGATATATCACAAAAGATATATCCGCATTTATTATAAGCCGCAGATATCCAAAATGCAACCGGGAGTTAAGGAGGCTCATCTGAAACAGCAGCTCTATTTTCAAAACATTTTTTATTCTTTACCGTTAAAACAATATGTGCATACATTACAAGGATCGATCCCAATGGATTCCAGAAGATCATCCAGTCTGTGATAACGGAGAGTTGTAAAATTCTGCATCTTGCAGATATCCTGTACCATCTGCTCGTATTTCTCTGTATGTGGATCTGCATATTCATCCAGAACTTCCTGCGGACAGTTGGGGCCTTCTCTCTTCTCAATCACCTGACGGGTGATCAGCTCCATCTCAGATTTGGAACGTGAGAAGTTTAAATATTTGCAGCCGTACATGATTGGCGGGCAGGCAGGACGGACATGAACCTCTTTGGCTCCGCTGCGGTACAGAAATTCGGTTGTCTCGCGGAGCTGGGTGCCACGTACGATGGAATCGTCTATGAGAAGAAGTTTTTTATCCTTGATCAGCGCACGTACCGGGATCAGTTTCATTTTGGCAATAAGGTTACGCTGGTTCTGATTGGTCGGCATAAAAGATCTGGGCCAGGTTGGTGTATATTTAATGAATGGTCTTGCGTAAGGAATGCCGGATTCATTGGCGTATCCGATGGCATGGGCAATGCCGGAATCCGGAACACCGGCTACAATGTCCGGGTGCACGGAATCGCCGTCTCTCTTTGCAAGCATGCTTCCACAGCGGTAGCGCATCTCCTCTACATTTACACCTTCATAAGAGGCTGTCGGATATCCGTAGTAAACCCAGAGGAAGGAACAGATCTTCATTTTCTTTCCGGGCTCAACCAGAGTTTTGACTTCGTCTGCTGTTACGAATACGATCTCTCCGGGGCCAAGTTCTTTATAATCTTCGTATCCAAGGTTGATATAGGCATGACTTTCAAAGGAAATACAGTATGACCCTTCTTTGCGGCCAATTTCCACAGGAGTTCTGCCCATCTTGTCACGGGCTGCATAAATTCCGTCTTTTGTCATAAGAAGCAGAGTCATGGAGCCGTCGATCAGTCCCTGTACGTACTGGATACCTTCCACAAAATTGTCCTTTTCACAGATCAGTGCAGCAATCAGTTCGGTCACATTGACTGTTCCGTTGGTCATCTCCTGAAAATGTACCTTGGTCGTATCATACAGCTGCTGCAGAAGTTCATCGTAATTATTGATCTTTCCCACAAAAGTGAGGGCAAAGCTGCCGATCCTGGAACTGAACAGAAGGGGCTGAGGCTCATAATCAGAAATACATCCGATTCCCATATTTCCCTTCATGGAACCCACATCTCCGTCAAATTTTGTACGGAAAGGCGTGTTCTCAATGTTGTGGATGGCACGGTCAAATCCATGTTCTCCGTAAACAGCCATACCTCCGCGGCGTGTTCCCAGATGAGAATGGTAATCCACTCCGTAAAAAAGCTCCAGTACACAGTCATCTTTCGATGCTACTCCAAAAAATCCGCTCATAATGCGCTCCTCTCTACTACTATGATGTTAACGATTTCTGTTATCGTTCCTATATCCATAATCGCTATCAGTATAGCATAAGAGAATTGAAAATAAAAACCAATTTGGCGGATAATCCTGCTTTTTCAGAATAAACTATAAAGATATTAGCCGGATTTATAGAAGTGGAAAAATTTTTCTGTATGAGACAAAAGAAACAGCTCCGCTTTTACAGAACTGTTTCTTTTGGCCATTTGGCAAATATGTGGTTTAAAAATCCGGTTTATTCCTGGGTGATTCCCTTAAACTCGTAACCGGCTTCCTTGATCACTTCTTCAACCTTTGCCTCGTCAACCTTCTCAGGTACAGAGAATACAGTTGTTCCGTTCTCGTGGGAAGAAACTACGTCTTCTGCTCCGAAAGCTGCCTGGATGGCTTTGTTTACGTGTGCCTCACAGTGTCCGCACATCATTCCTTCTACATTGACCGTTACCTTTACCATTGTTTTGTTCTCCTTTTCTTCTTTTATATTTTCATCATGACTGATGTGTAATGTTACCGGATTTTTGGTTTCTTTGTCTTTTGCTGCATTGTGGATCTGAAACAGATTCAGACGCAGTGCATTTGTTACAACACAGAAGCTGGAAAGACTCATGGCCGCAGCTCCGAACATTGGATTCAAGGTCCATCCGAAAAGCGGGATCCAGACACCTGCTGCAAGGGGAATGCCGATTATATTGTAGAAAAATGCCCAGAAAAGATTCTCATGGATATTCCGAAGTGTGGCGCGGCTTAAACGTACTGCCGCTGGAACATCGCTTAACTGGCTCTTCATCAGAACGATATCTGCCGCATCAATAGCAATATCTGTTCCTGCACCGATGGCAATTCCGATATCGGCTCTTGTAAGTGCCGGCGCGTCGTTGATACCGTCACCGACCATGGCAACCTTTCCCTGCTCCTTCAGAGCGCGGATCACACTTTCTTTTCCATCCGGAAGAACTCCTGCGATCACATCGTCAACTCCTGCCTGAGCTCCGATGGCTTTTGCGGTACGCTCATTGTCACCGGTAAGCATAACTACACGGATTCCCATGTTCTGAAGCTCTTTTACTGCACGGGGACTGTCTTCCTTGATCACATCCGCAACTGCGATGATTCCCAGAAGTTTACCGTTTCGTGTGAAAAGAAGGGGCGTTTTTCCCTGCTCTGCAAGCTGCTCGGCTCTCCTGTTAAGGTCTGCGGAAACCTTTGTCTGGCTGCTGATAAATTTCATGCTTCCGCCTGTCAGTTTGTCACTTCCAAGTATAGCGGAAAGTCCGTTTCCCGGAAGTGCCTGGAATCCGGTTACTTCACCTGTGGCAAGGTTCTCTTCCTCGGCTTTTTTGAGAACTGCCTTTGCCAGTGGATGTTCACTTTTTTTCTCCAGTGCACAGGCTAGCGTGAGAAGCTCTGTTTCTGTGATTCCCTCTGCCGGGAGAATATCTGTTACCTCCGGCTGACCGCTTGTAATGGTTCCGGTTTTATCCAGTGCGACGATCTGGACTTTTCCTGCTTCCTCAAGAGAAACGGCTGTTTTGAAAAGGATTCCGTTTTTGGCACCCATACCGTTGCCGACCATAATGGCAACCGGTGTTGCAAGGCCAAGTGCGCAGGGGCAGCTGATGACTAGAACGGAAATCCCCCTTGCCAGAGCATAACCGAAAGTCTGTCCTGCAAGAATCCAGATGATCGTTGTGATCACTGCGATTGTGATCACTGCCGGTACAAACACACCGGAAACACGGTCTGCGATCTTTGCGATCGGTGCCTTGGTGGCTGCCGCATCACTGACCATTTTGATGATCTGGGAAAGGGTGGTATCCTCTCCGACTCTGGTCGCTTCGCATTTGATAAATCCGGACTGATTCACAGTTGCCGCAAAAACCATATCTCCGGTTTCTTTATCAACCGGGATACTCTCGCCGGTCAGTGCGGATTCATTGACTGCGGTGGTTCCTTCCAGGATCACTCCGTCCACCGGAATATTCTCTCCCGGGCGGACGACAAAGGTTTCTCCTTTCTGAACCTGCTCAATAGGAACGGTAAGTTCCTGTCCCTTTCGTACCACGACCGCAGTTTTGGGTGCCAGCTTCATAAGGCTTTTAAGCGCATCCGTTGTCTTTCCTTTAGAACGGGCCTCCAGCATTTTTCCTACGGTGATCAGTGTCAGGATCATGGCTGCAGATTCAAAATAAAAATCCATCATGTAATTCATAACTGCAGCAGAATCTCCGTCTGCCTGTGCTCTTGTCATGGCAAACAGTGCATAGACGCTCCACAGGAAGGATGCCATGGAGCCAAGAGCTACCAGAGTATCCATATTTGGGGAACGGCGCCACAGACTCTTAAATCCATTGATGAAAAATTTCTGGTTGATCACCATGATGATACCAGCCAGGAGCAGCTGTACCAGTCCCATGGCTACGTGATTGCCGTCAAACCATTTCGGCAGTGGCCATCCCCACATCATGTGCCCCATGGAGAAATACATCAGCACTAGCAAAAATCCTACGGATGTGATAAGACGTCTCTTTAGAATCGGAGTTTCATGATCTTCCAGCGCTTCTTCTGCCGCAGACATGGAAATCTTCGCTCCGGCAGCTCCGCCCTTTAAAGATGCACCATATCCGGCGGCTTCCACTGCGGCAATGATCTCGCCGGATGAAGCGGTTCCCTCAACTCCCATGGAGTTGGTCAGAAGACTGACGGAACAGCTATTCACCCCCGGAACTTTCGATACGGCTTTTTCCACACGGGCAGAGCAGGCGGCGCAGCTCATACCAGTTACATTATATTGTTCCATTTTCTTTCAGTACCTCCTAAAATCCAGTTTGTCCCTTTATTTCATCAGCTTCTGGAGGGTTGCTACCAGCTCATCAATGGTCTCATCCTTACCTTCCCGGATATCCCGGGCAACGCAGGTGCGGATGTGGCTGGCAAGCAGCTCTTTGTTGAACGCATTCACTGCAGCATTGACTGCAGCGGACTGAATCAGGATATCATTACAGTAGGCATCATTCTCCATCATTCCTATAATGCCTCTGATCTGGCCTTCAATACGTTTCAGACGGTTGATCAGCTTTTTTTTCTCCTCCTCTGAACGTGCAGTGTGTTTTTCACAACAGCAGGGACAGGCTTTCTTTTCAGACATAGGCTGTCTCTCCTTTCCTATAAATACCCTCATAGGGTATCCTCTATATATGGAATAATATATACCCTCATGGGGTATTTGTCAATAGAAACAGTATTTTTATAATAAAAAAGCCCGCTCATCCGATAATGGCAATGAGCGGGCAATATAAACTTATAATTAGCCGAATCAGGTAAGTCCCCAACGGGGTTGCGAAAAGCAAAAAGCAGTGGGTGGGGACTTGGCTATAATTCTACTCTTCCACGATATGTCCGAAATAATAGAATCCCTTGCAGGTATCCAGGCTTACTTTTACATATTTGCCGATGAGATCTTTTTCTCCCGGGAAATGAACCAAGAGATTATGCTGGGTACGACCTGTAAGAGTACCCTTCTCCCGGTTTTCGTCTTCTACCAGGATTTCCTGAATGGTTCCCTGGAAACGGGAGGAATTTTCCCGGCCCTTTTCCTGTACCAGGGTAAGAAGACGGCTGAAACGGTCTTTTACCACATCCTCCGGCACCTGATTTTCCATGCCGGCTGCAGGGGTTCCGCTTCGTTTGGAATAAATAAATGTGAAGGCAGTATCATAATTTGCTTTTCTTACAACATCCAGTGTTTCCTGGAAATCTTCTTCTGTTTCTCCCGGAAATCCGACCATGATATCTGTTGTCAGCGAAATATCCGGGATTGCCTTACGGATCTTATCTACCAGCTCCAGATATTTCTCCTTGTCGTAACGGCGGTTCATTTCCTTTAAGACTCTGCTGCTTCCGGACTGCAGCGGAAGATGCAGATGGTGACAGATCTTCTGGCTCTCTGCCATGGTCTGGATCAGCTCATCGGACAGGTCCTTCGGATGGGAAGTCATAAAACGGATACGCTTCAGCCCTTCGATCTTTTCCACTTCTTTCAGAAGTTCTGCAAAGGTTATCGGTGTTTCCAGAGTTTTTCCGTAGGAGTTTACATTCTGACCAAGAAGCATGATCTCAGTAACGCCATCTGCGACCAGTTCCTCGATCTCGCGGATGATGGCCTGTGGCTCGCGGCTCTTTTCGCGGCCGCGGACATAAGGAACGATGCAGTAGCTGCAGAAGTTATTGCAGCCAAACATTACGCTGACTCCTGTTTTGAAGGAGTATTTGCGGGAAGTTGGCATGCCCTCTACGATTTCATCGGATTCCTTCCAGATATCAATGATCTGGTCGTCGGTCTGCAGCGTCCGGTAAAAAAGCTCCGGGAATTTATGGATATTATGGGTTCCGAATACAAGATTTACATATTTATAATCCTTGCGGATCTTTTCTACTACGTGATGCTCCTGCATCATACATCCGAACAGTACGATCTTCATATCCGGGTGATCCCGTTTGATGCTCTTTAAATGTCCAAGATGTCCATAAATCTTCTGATTGGCATTTTCCCGGACTGTGCAGGTGTTAAATACAACTGCATCAGCATCCTCGGTATCTACCATTTCATATCCCATTTTTTCCATGATGGCCGCAATAGACTCTGTCTGGATGGAGTTCATCTGGCATCCTTCGTTCTGGATGTGGAAGGTGGGATGTTTCGTACTGCTTTTGGCAAGAAACTCTTTACATTTTTCAATGTACTGAAGCTGGATCTCTGTTTCTTTGTTCTGGCTCAAATCAATTCCTCCAATAATTAAAAATTTCATATGTATCTATAAATTATTTTTCTTTAGACAATATCAGACGGGAGCATTGAACTCCCGTCTGATATATCATACAGAATTTACAGTTGTCTGTCAAAGAGTTTTTATAATAGCGGTGCAAAAACTCTCAGTACGTTCTGAATGGCACGTACCACAATATTTCTCTTCTGGCAGAATGCCAGATCAATGGGATCACAGTACTCCAGGGTTTCTGTAAAATCATCCCGGATGTCCAGGATCACATCATTCTTATACATCCAGACACCATCTTCAAAATGCAGATAAAGGCTTCGGTAATCCAGATTTATGGTTCCTACGACGCCTACTTTGTCATCACAGACAAAAGATTTTGCATGTAAAAATCCCGGCTGGTATTCGTAGATCTTTACACCTGCTTCCAGAAGCTGCTTATAATAAGACTGTGTCAGCAGGAAGACCATTTTTTTGTCCGGGATACCTGGTGTCATGATCCGGACATCCACACCGCTTTTTGCAGCGAGGCACAGGGCGGTCATCATCTCATTATCTATGATCAGATATGGTGTGCAGATATAAACATAGTTTTTGGCGCGATTGATAATATTAAGATAAACGTTCTCTCCTACGATCTCATCGTCCAGGGGGGAATCACAGAATGGCTGGACATAACCGCTTCCCGGAAAATCGTTGGGGTGCCACCTGTGCGGAACATAATTTCCGAAATCAAGAGAAGTATCTGTTCTGGTAACGATTCCCCACATATACAGGAACATAGCTGTCATATTCCAGACGCCTTCTCCTTTCAGCATAACGGCTGTATCCTTCCAGTGACCAAACCGTTTTCGCTGATTGATATATTCGTCAGCCAGGTTGATGCCGCCGGTAAAACCGGTCCAGCCATCGATCACACAGATCTTACGGTGGTCGCGGTTATTCTGGATAATATTAAGGATCGGACGGAACCGGTTGAATACTTCGCATTTGATCCCCCGCCGGCGCATCTCCTGATCATACTTGTATGGCAATGTGGTAAGGCAGCCGAAGCCGTCATAGATCAGTCGGACATCCACTCCTTCTTTAGCCTTTTTTTCAAGGATATTAAGGATCGTCTGCCACATTACCCCGTCATTTATGATAAAATATTCGATAAAAATAAAATGCTTTGCCTGCTCCAGTTCATGCACCAGAACCGGAAACATATCATCTCCTACCTGAAAATACTCTGCTGTGGTATTCTCGTGAACCGGATATCTTGAATACTGCCAGATGTAATCCGACTGGATCCTCATGGAACGGTCGTCTTCGTTTAAACGTTTTCTTGTGAGCTCTGAGCCTTCCAGGTATTCAGCAGTTTCATCAATAAGATTCTGATAATGCTGCTCCATTACAGCGCCGATCCGTGACTTACCGAAAAGAAGGTACAGGGAAACACCAAATACCGGAAAAATAAGGATCAGCATCGTCCAGGCGAGCTTATAAGATGGATTGATCTTTTTATTTACGATCCACAGAACAACCAGAAAACCTATGGCCTGCATTCCGATCGTCACCCATCTGGAGTATTCCATAAGCCGGAAAAGGGCGATCAGCAGCCATGCCAGCTGCACAACAAGAGCCAGAGCTACATAAAAAATTCGATTAAATAATAATTTAAGGAGCGATCGCAATGGTTTGATAATCAGTTTAATAAACAAATTCATATTTCTTTCCTTCGTCAAACGTTCCTGTTTCTATTTAATTAAAAATCCCTGACCATACAGCCAGGGATTTTTGCGCACAATTAATTATATTTACGTTTTCTTGCGGCTTCAGATTTTTTCTTACGACGAACGCTTGGCTTCTCGTAATGCTCTCTCTTACGGATTTCCTGCTGGATTCCCGCCTTAGCACAGCTTCTCTTGAATCTGCGAAGAGCGCTATCTAAAGTCTCGTTCTCTTTTACGATAACGTTTGACATAGACTCACACCTAACCTCCCTCCAGTTGTAGATTGTGCTAAAATACAACTGTCTGGGTATTTTTCTTGCACGAGTGTTATTATATAGCATAACATGTGGTTTCGTCAACATCTTTTTCGATTTTTATGAAAAAAATGTCAAAATTGTAAATCACGCACAACTTTGTTATTTTGTGAGCTGTTTTTCAAGGATTCCTGCTGCTGCGTCCATAGCTTCCTGAGCCTTTTCCGGATTCTTTCCGCCGGCCTGTGCCATGTTCGGACGTCCGCCGCCGCCACCGCCAACGATCGCTGCCACAGCTTTGATCAGGTTTCCTGCATGAGCGCCTGCTTTCTGAGCTGCATCCGTTGCCATTGCAAGAAGATTAACCTTGCCGTCGTTTACTGCTGCAAGAAGGACAACACCTTCGCCAAGCTGCTCTTTCAGTTTATCACCCAGGTCTCTGAGACCGTTCATGTCAACGCCCTCAACTTTGGCTGCAAGGAGTTTTACGCCGTTTACTTCAACGACTTTATCCATGACATCGCCAAGTGCACTCTGGGCAGCTTTGCTCTTGAGGGATTCATTTTCGCTCTGAAGAGCCTTTACCTCAGCCTGCAGGTGACTGATCTTTTCTACAACCTCGGCTGTATTGGCCTTTAATGCTTTTGCAGCCTCATGGAGAAGCTCTTCCTGCTTTCTGTAGTATTCGATAACTGCTTTGCCGGTAAGTGCCTCAATACGGCGTACACCAGCTGCGATACCGGATTCGGAAACGATCTTAAAGAGCATGATGGAGCTTGTATTCTTTACATGAGTACCACCACAGAGCTCTTTGGAAAAGTCTCCCATGGATACTACACGTACCTTCTGGTCATATTTCTCACCAAAGAGAGCCATTGCTCCGGATTTCTTGGCTTCTTCCACATCCATGACATCTGTATGAACATCAAGACCTGCCTGGATCTCTTTGTTTACAAGCTCTTCTGTTGCCTGGAGTTCTTCTGCTGTCATAGCCTGAAAATGAGCAAAGTCAAAACGAAGTCTGTCCGGAGTTACCAGAGAACCCTTCTGCTCTACGTGGGAACCAAGAACGGTTTTCAGTGCTTTCTGAAGAAGATGTGTTGCACTGTGGTTTTTCTCGGTATCTTTTCTTGCTTCTTCGTTTACCTTCAGGGATACTGTCTCACCTGAGGAAATCATACCGGATTCCATATGTCCTACGTGGCCGAATTTACCGCCGCGGAGTTTGATGGTGTCCTCAACAACAAATTTACCGTTTGCAGTCTCGATCACACCGGTATCACCTTCCTGTCCACCCATTGTTGCATAGAAAGGAGTCTGCTCTACAAATACGGTACCCTTCTGTCCCTCTGTGAGAGAATCTACGATCTCTGTTTCTGTGGTAAGGACAGTAACCTTGGAATCAAAGGTAAGATGATCGTAGCCGACGAATTCTGTTGTTACATTTACATCAATATCATCGTATACGGTTGCGTCTGCACCCATATAGTTGGTTACTTCACGGGCAGTACGTGCCTTGACTCTCTGTTCCTCCATTGCTTTCTGGAAGCCTTCCTCGTCAATGCCGTAGCCTTTTTCCTCAAGGATCTCTTTTGTAAGATCAAGAGGGAATCCGTACGTATCATAAAGCTTGAATGCGTTGTCACCGGAAAGAGTCTTTTCACCTGCTTTTTTCATATCCTCTTCCATGTCGGAAAGGATGCGAAGTCCCTGATCGATAGTTTTGTTGAACTGATTCTCCTCATTTGTCAGTACACGGAAGATGAACTCTTTCTTCTCCTCAAGCTCCGGATATCCGGCTTTGGAGCTCTCGATCACCTGTGCACTTAATTTTGCAAGGAAAGTTCCCTCGATGCCAAGAAGACGTCCGTGACGTGCTGCGCGGCGGATCAGACGGCGGAGAACATATCCACGTCCCTCATTGGTTGGCATGATTCCATCGGAGATCATAAATGTTGCGGAACGGATATGGTCCGTGATCAGACGGATGGAAACGTCATCGGCATAGTTTTTATCATATTCTTTATGTGCGATCTCGCATACAAGATTACGAAGTGCACAAATTGTATCTACATCAAAAATAGAATCAACATCCTGAACAACTACAGCAAGACGCTCAAGTCCCATACCGGTATCGATGTTTTTCTGTTTCAGGGTTGTGTAGTTTCCGTTTCCATCGTTCTCGAACTGTGTGAAAACGTTGTTCCATACTTCCATGTAACGGTCGCAGTCGCAGCCTACCGTACATCCGGGTTTACCACAGCCGTATTTTTCGCCACGGTCATAGTAGATCTCAGAGCATGGACCGCATGGACCTGCGCCATGCTCCCAGAAGTTATCCTCTTTTCCGAAACGGAAAATACGTTCAGACGGAATCCCTACTTCTTTGTTCCAGATATTGAAGGCTTCATCATCATCCAGGTAAATGGATGGGTAGAGACGGTCTGCATCAAGCCCTACAACCTCAGTAAGAAACTCCCAGGACCAGTGGATGGCTTCTTTCTTGAAGTAATCACCAAAAGAGAAGTTACCAAGCATTTCAAAGAAAGTACCGTGACGTGCGGTTTTACCTACATTTTCGATATCTCCGGTACGGATACATTTCTGGCAGGTTGTCACTCTTGTTCTTGGCGGCTTCTCAGCACCTGTAAAATATGGTTTCAGCGGAGCCATACCTGCATTGATCAGCAGAAGACTCTTATCTCCCTGAGGAACCAGGGAAAAGCTTTTCATTACAAGATGGCCCTTGCTCTCCATAAAGTCAAGGAACATCTTACGAAGTTCGTTCACTCCGTACTTTTTCATGTTGTTATCCTCCTTGTGTCAACCCTACCTGTCAGCATTTCCGGAATGCCGTAGCTTTATCCCGGAAATGTCACAGATATGGGAAATTATTTTACACAGATCTTTTTGAATTTTTTCTTGCCTCGTTTCAGAACGATCCCGTCCCCTGCAAAAGCATCCTTCTCAACCGTATGGTAAATATCGGTGAGCTTCTCACCATCGATGGATACACCACCCTGCTGGATCGCACGGCGACCCTCGGAACGGCTTGGTACCAGCTCTGCTTTTACAAGAAGTGTGATCAGGTCGATTTTTCCTTCCTTGTCAAAATCTTCCTCTGAAAGCTCTGTTGTAGGCATATGAGAAGTATCTGCACCTGAGAACAGTGCGCGGGCACCCTCCTGTGCTTTCTTGGCTTCCTCCTCACCGTGTACAAGCTCTGTCAGCTGGTATGCAAGGATCTCCTTAGCTTTGTTCAGCTCGCTGCCTTCCCATTTGGCCATCTCGTCGATCTCCTCAAGAGGAAGGAAAGTAAGAAGACGCATACATTTGATAACGTCAGCATCGTCTACATTTCTCCAGTACTGGTAGAAATCGAACGGGGATGTCTTATTCGGGTCAAGCCATACAGCTCCGGACTGTGTTTTTCCCATCTTTTTGCCCTCAGAATTGAGAAGCAGTGTGATGGTCATGGCATAGGCATCTTTGCCAAGCTTACGGCGGATCAGCTCGGTACCGCCAAGCATGTTGCTCCACTGGTCATCGCCACCGAACTGCATGTTGCAGCCGTATTTCTGGTACAGCATGTAGAAGTCGTAGCTCTGCATGATCATGTAGTTAAATTCCAGGAAGCTTAAGCCTCGCTCCATACGCTGTTTGTAGCACTCTGCTGTCAGCATACGGTTTACGGAAAAGTGAGCACCTACCTCACGGAGAAGCTCTACATAGTTAAGGTTCATAAGCCAGTCAGCATTGTTTACCATAAGAGCTTTTCCATCAGAGAAATCGATGAAACGGCTCATCTGCTGCTTGAAGCAGTCAATATTGTGCTGGATGGTTTCTTTTGTCAGCATCTGACGCATATCGGTCCTTCCGGACGGGTCACCGATCATCCCTGTTCCGCCGCCGAGAAGGGCGATCGGACGATTTCCTGCCATCTGCAGTCTCTTCATCAGGCAAAGAGCCATGAAGTGACCTACATGGAGGCTGTCTGCTGTAGGGTCAAAGCCAATATAGAATGTGGCTTTTCCGTTATTTACCATCTCTTTGATCTCGTCTTCGTCTGTAACCTGTGCGATCAGGCCACGTGCTTTCAGTTCTTCCCAAACTGTCATTGTTCTTTCCTCCTGTATAGCTTTTATGTTTACGCTTTTATTAAAGTTTATAATTTACAGTATCAGCGTAAAAAATAAAAATGCCCGGTTCCTGTCCGTTTAGGACGAGAACCGGGTCCCGCGTTACCACCTAAATTTACAGAAAACTCGCATTTCCTGCCTCATAAAGTGAATCTACATCCCGTTATATCCATATATCAAGATATAAAACCACTTCAGCACAATAACGGGTGCCATTCCGTCGCAGCCTATCTATAATACGTTATTATTATAAAGTTTATAATTTACAGTATCAAGTCCCGATTCGGTGCGCAGCTCCGGGATGTATTCACAAAAGTTCTACCCTGCGCCTTTCACCTGCCGGCTGCTCTCTGTGGGGTTTTCCTCAAGCTACTTTTTCCCTTCCAAGCCTTTCACTATACTATATGAAGTATACAAACTGCTTTTTTGTTTGTCAAGAAATTTTAATATTGCTTTGACAACTTAAAGTGGCAGAATGTTACTGTTTACTCTGTTCTCAGTAACACGCTTCTCGATGCACAGAATTTACGCTGATCGCATAAATTCGCGCGGTATGTTTCGGGTTTTCTGTGAGTGATAAGTGGAACTTTTATTTCTGTAAGCCATTTATTCCTTCATCTACGTAAAGGTTATTGCCGTCTGCCGCTGATGTGGCAAGCTGATCACACCGTTCATTTAACGGATTATCTGCATGTCCCTTAACCCAGTGGAAGCTTACCTGATGCTGCTCCTTGGCCTTTAAAAGGCGTTTCCAGAGATCTACGTTCTTCACATCTTCGTTTTTTCCACGTTTCCAGTTTTTCTTCAGCCAGGAATCGATCCAGTGCTGATTAAAAGCATCTACCAGATATTTGGAATCGGAATACAGATCCACCTGGCAGGGGCGGTTCAGTGCTTCCAGTGCTACGATGGCTGCCATCAGCTCCATCCGGTTGTTTGTGGTTTTTTTGTAGCCTCTGGACAGTTCACGTTCATGTAGCTGGCCTTTGGTATCGATGTACTGAAGAACTGCTCCGTAGCCTCCCGGTCCATCCGGATTTCCCCGGGCTGCACCATCCGTATAGATTTTTACCTGCATATTTGCTTCTCCTTAAATTTTCAATTTTATGTCCATACGCCTGTTTGTTCAAAGTTTACTGCCGGAGACTATGTTGCTTATACCCAGTCTACAAAAAATGTATGGCCTTTATAAGTTTCATATTTCACTTTGCTGAAATTCAGATTCTGGTTCCAGAAATAGCTGGTCATCATGAAATACATATAATTAAAATCTTTCTGTTTAAATCCTCTGAGTGTTCTGGCTTTGCCGGAAGTGACATGTTTATTGAAAATAGTCATTGCTTCTCTTGCAGCCTGATAAGCAAGAGTACGGTTTTCAAACTGACCATTGAGACGTTTGAGAAGAGCCCCGTTCCGCACTACAGAATACTGTGGGGTTGTGCTGCTTCCGATATTCTCATAGATCACACCTCGTATCGTAGATGGAAATTCCTTGTCTGATTTGATCGTACGATTCAGAACACAAAGTGCTACTGCTTCCATTCCGATCTTGCCCTGATCGCCTGCTTCTGATTCGCAAAGCGCGGCCAGCAGTGCTTCATCGGATGTCTTGCCGTTGGCTATTCCAGGATGGCTCTTATATTCTTTTACCATAGTGTAATATCTGCTGTTTTTGGTATCGTAAACTTTGACATCTCCATTGCTGACATTTAGATTTGGTTTGGTAGTCTTCGCAGTGGCCACTCCGTCTGCTGCGATGGAGTATGTAATTCCATTCACTGTCACGGAGGTACTTACTGCCATGACACCGTTGGATTTAAAATAATAGTTCTTCTGATCGATCGTCTTCAGACCAGTATACATATAACCAGTACTGGTGGCAAAATAGTAGCTGATATTTTTGGATTTGTTTTTTACCCATTTGGTTGCCATATAACCGGAAGTTTTGTAAAAATAACGTTTCTGCCCTTTGCTGTTGGTGAGCCAGCCGGTTGCCATAATGCCTCCGCCTTTTGTGAAATAACGTTTCCTTCCCTTGCTGCAGTTTACCCAGCCTGTGGTAAGCTTACCTGTTTTGGGGTTGAAATAGCGCTTATGGCCTTTGGAATCTGTCATCCAGCCGGTTGCCATAACACCCTTGCCTTTTGTAAAATAGTAGGTATATTTGCCATTGACCTTCATCCAGCCCTTTACCTGTACTCCGGTCTTTGTGTTAAAGTAGTACTTGTATCCGCCCAGGGTCAGCCAGCCTTTCTGCTTGCTCCCATCATTTTTTATGTAGTATGTTTTTCCAGCGATAGTTTTAAAGCCTGCAGTGGCAGCCTGTACCTCTTTTGCAGAAGCAGAAAAGACTGTGCTTCCCGCGATCAGCAGCATGGCAAGCATCAGACCCTTCAGCCATTTTTTTGTTCTGAAACTCTTCATAATTTTCCCCATTTCCTGTTTTAGATATAAAAGCTAGTTTGTCTCAAAAATTACAAAAATGTTACATTTCGTTTATTATATCGTAATGAATAAACACTGTCAACTTTTTTGTAACTGTGGACGGACTCCTGCCATATGATGAAGTGTAAATAAAATTTGCTGGAGGACTTATCGATGAGTGACTTAGCGGCTACCAATTGTGGATGTGATTGCGGATGTGGTTGTGATTCCGGATGTAGCACAGGATGTGGATGTAACAATAACTGTGGCTGTAATAATGGCTGCGGAAATTCCCTGTTTGGAAACGGTGGAAACAGCTGCTCCTGTATCCTTTGGATCATCTGTCTGATGTGTTGCTGTGGAAACAACAGTGGCTGTGGCTGTAATAACAACGGCTGCAACGACAGCTGTTGGATCATCATCCTTCTTCTGCTTTTGTGCGGAAATGGATGCGGCTGCAACAATTGCTGCTGATCTTTTGAAAAGGCAGAGGTCATTTCCTCTGCCTTTTCTGCTGCCGTTTTTCTGCTTCCTCCTGTTTCTTTTTTTTCTCTTCCAGACATTTCAGATCTATCTCATAAAAAGAATTTCCATCAATGACAAGTTTCTGTTTTTTTTCAGATTCCATAACCACATTCCTTTGAAAAATTACTTCTATATATAATATGACCAGGGAAGGTTTCTGTCATATTTCTTTCTGCAAATTCATAGATTTCAGGAAAAAGGACTTTTTTATGGAACAGGAGCCTATCGCACGTACTGCTCTGGATGAAATGGTGGAAAGTGACCAGAATCAGATGCTGAAGGCTATGATCCCGTACCTTCCTTCTTCCGGGCAGCAGTTTTTATCTGTGTATACGAAAGTCCAGGAACTATGGAATACCATGTCACTTTTTCAAAGCAGCCGTAAAACAGCCGATCTGCAGGCTACCGGTTTTTCCGGAACCGATCCTCTGGAAATGCTGCAGGATATCCGTAAGTGCTGTGGCGGAGAAAATCGCCGTCAGATCGATCATATCACCAGTCTTATGGCTACGATCCAGATGCTTCGGATCATGAATGAAGATTCGTCAGGAGGTGAGAATCCATGAGTGATGACTGGAAAAATAATCCCCGGCTTTCCGGAATGGACCCTCAGAAGCTTTCCATGCTTCAGGGACTGGCAGACCAGGGATTGGGGAAAAATCCGTCCGAACTTCTGCCATTTATCATGGGCGCAGCTTCTAAAGGAAAAAATGCGGGCTTAAATTTCAGCTCTGATGAGATCTCCACTATCATAGAAGTTCTGAAAATGGGGAAAAGTCCGGCAGAGGCAGCTAAGCTTGACAGAATTGTGAATCTGATGAAAATGATACGTCATTAACAGCTCTGTGATCCCGGAACAGCGGTTTTCTGTTCCGGGATTTTCTACTTTGTAATTCTTTTTATATTTGTCGGAATATAATCTGCAAAAATTTGACATATCCATAGATTCTATCGCATAATTCATAGAACATATTCCCTATTTTTGTGATATTTTTTTATCATTTTCCCTTTCTTCTTATATCAGTATATGGTATACTTGTCCGTGAAATGAATGATATGCAAAATAGGATTTTATGCGTCAAGTGTTTGGCGAATGGGGAGTTGTCGCCAGAACGAAAAGTACGTCTTACGGTATGAAATCCGCACCCGTTGCAGCAATATAAGAGAATATCTCATATTGTGTAGGGCTTTTTCGACATACGTTCTATTACAATTGGAGATATCTTTTTTTATGCGCAAAAATAAAAGAGACAGTCTCCGAAAAACGTGATTTTTTTAACAAATGGAGGTTGTTATTTATGGTAGACAAAGCAAAAGTTGAAGAGGCGATCAAGCTTCTTCTCGAGGGAATCGGCGAGGATGTAAACAGAGAGGGACTGCAGGGAACTCCGGAACGTATCGCCCGCATGTGCGAGGAAATTTATGGCGGACTTGATAATGAAGCGGATGAACATCTTCAGAAACAGTTTCATGTAGAGAACAATGAAATGGTTCTGGAAAAGGATATTACCTTTTATTCCATGTGTGAACATCATCTTATGCCCTTTTACGGAAAAGCTCATATCGCATATATCCCAAATGGCAAGGTTACCGGCTTAAGCAAGCTGGCCCGTACCGTTGATGTGTATGCAAGAAGACCGCAGATCCAGGAACGTCTGACTGTGCAGATCGCAGATGCGCTGGAACGTGTTCTTGCTCCTAAGGGAATCATGGTTATGCTGGAAGCGGAGCATACCTGCATGACCATGCGTGGGATCAAAAAGCCGGGAAGCAAAACGGTTACGACTGTTACCAGAGGTGAATTTAAAGAAAATATGGAGCTTCAGAAACAGTTCCTTGCTATGGTCAAGGACTGATGGACAGAGTGAATCAGATCTGGAATCATCCGCTCTATCAGAATGAGCTTAATAAGCTTCAGCTTCTGGAGACTGACCGTGAATTCTGCAGACATACACCGGAGCATTTTTTGGATGTGGCACGCCTTGCCTATATCCGGGCACTTGAGGAAAATGCTCCTGTTTCAAAGGAACTGATCTACTGTACTGCCCTTCTTCATGATATCGGACGGGCCAGACAGTATGAAGATGGCACTCCTCATGATGAGGCCGGTGCTGCTATCGCAGGACAGATCTTAAACGAGCTTGGATTTTCTATGGAAGAAATGAAAGCGATCATTGCGGCAATACGTGGTCACAGAGCTCAGACGGATCCGACAGTTCTTGGAAAATTGCTCTATACTGCGGACAAAAGCTCCAGAAACTGTTTTTCCTGTAAAGCAGAGCCGGAATGTTACTGGTCTCCTGCCAAAAAAAATATGACGATCCAATATTAGGAGGTTTTTCCATGAAAATCGGAAATCGTGAGTTTGATGTAAAAAACAAAACATATATTATGGGTATCCTAAATGTCACACCGGATTCTTTCTCAGATGGCGGAAAATGGAACGATATGGATCATGCCCTGAAACATACAGAAGCTATGATCGCCGAAGGTGCTGATATTCTTGATATCGGTGGGGAATCCACACGTCCGGGACATACACCGGTTGGCGCACAGGAGGAGATCGAGCGTATTCTTCCTGTTATCGAAGCAGTAAAAGGGCGTTTTGATATCCCCATCTCTGTAGATACCTATAAGGGATGTGTTGCGGAAGAAGCCCTGAAACACGGAGCAGATCTTATCAATGACATCTGGGGACTGAAATATGATCCTGAAATGGCTCCTGTCATTGCCAGATATCAGGCTCCCTGCTGTCTGATGCATAACAAAGATAATACTGAATACAATAATTTTATTGTGGATATGCTGGCAGAAACCCAGGAATGTGTCAATATTGCCAAACGTGCCGGTATTGCCGATGATAAGATCATCCTTGATCCTGGTGTCGGATTTGGTAAAACCTATGAGATGAACCTGATGACCATGGATAATCTGGAGCTTTTCCGGAAGCTGGGATATCCGGTACTTCTTGGTACCTCCAGAAAATCCATGATCGGACTTGCCCTTGATCTTCCTGTAGATCAGCGTGTAGAGGGAACTCTTGCCACATCGGTGATCGGTGTTATGAAGGGTTGTGCATTTGTCCGTGTTCATGACATCAAAGAAAATAAACGCGTCATCCAGATGACAGAAGCTATTCTGGGACGTTAGGAGGAACTGATGGATAAAATCGAAATCAGAGATCTTGAGATTTTTGCAAACCATGGTGTGTTTCCGGAAGAAACAGCTCTCGGACAGAAATTTGTTGTTTCTGCTGTTATGTATACAGAAACACGTCCGGCAGGGCTGACAGATGATCTTTCTGCTTCCATCAATTATGGAGAAGTCAGTCATATGATCACCGATTTTCTTCAGAAAAATACTTATAAACTTCTGGAGGCTGCTGTGGAGAATCTGGCAGAGACGCTGCTGCTTTCACTCCCTCTTCTTAAAAAGATCACCCTCCGTATTGAAAAACCCTGGGCTCCGGTAGGCCTTCCGCTGAAAACCGTTGCTGTGGAAATTACCCGAGGCTGGCATACGGCTTATATTGCTTTTGGTTCCAATATGGGGGATAAGAAGAAATACCTGGACAATGCGATCCAGGGTCTTCGGGATATGAAAGAGATTGTTGTTGAAAAGGTTTCCGAGTATCTTGTAACGGAGCCTTACGGGGATGTGGAGCAGGATGAGTTTCTCAACGGAGCCTTAAGAGTCCGGACGCTGCTTTCTCCGGAGGAGCTTCTTGACAGGCTGCATGTGCTGGAACAGGCTGCGGACCGGAAAAGGATCATTCACTGGGGACCAAGGACACTGGATCTGGATATTCTGTTTTACGATAATGAGATCATTGATACAGTGGAACTACATGTGCCTCATATTGATATGGAAAACAGGGATTTTGTTTTGAAGCCTATGGTGGAGATTGCACCGTATCTTCGGCATCCGGTGTTGAATTTAACAATGGAGCAGTTGTTAAAAAAGCTTGAGGGAAAAACTTTGGCGGTGTGACTTTATTTATTAAATAATAAAAAGATAACAAGCCCGATACAGATATCTTTACTACAATCTGTATCGGGCTTGTTTTGTATCAGTGTGAATTATTGACTATTATCGAAAAATATTTTATTTCTGGTTTACCAGGTCGAATTCGTCGGTGATCTCTTTGGATGGTGCCTTGGTAATGAGGCTGACGATGATGTTTGCTGCAATAGCCACCAGGAATGCGGGAAGAAGTTCATAGATTCCCCAGGCGCCGCCGAGCGTGCTGATTCCGTATTTCCAGATAAATACCATGGAACCGCCGCAGATCATTCCTGCCAGGGCTCCCTGCCAGTTGGAACGTCTCCAGAATAATGCCAGAAGTACCACCGGGCCGAATACGGCTCCGAAGCCTGCCCAGGCAAAGGATACGATAGTAAACACAGAGCTGTTCGGGTCGCGGGCAATAAACATGGCTACTACTGCGATGAGAAGAAGCGTGATCTTATCGGCTACCATGCTTTCTTTTTTTGTTTCTTTATCCTTCAGGATACTTCCGAGAAGGTCGGAAGAAACTGCTGAGGATGCTGCCAGGAGCTGAGAATCTGCAGTTGACATGGTGGATGCCAGGATTCCTGCAAGGATGAGTCCTGCAAGGATTGCTGCAATTACACCATGTTTACTGAGAAGATCTGCGATCTGAACGATAATTGTCTCAGATGCGGAGCCTTCCAGAAGGTCAAACTCTCCTGCTGCTGTCATTCCAAGTCCTACCACACCGATCAGTACTGCTACTGCCAGTGAGATCACTACCCATGTAGTTGCTACTCTTCTGGAAAGTGTAAGCTTCTCTTCGTCTTCGATCGCCATGAAACGAAGAAGAATATGCGGCATTCCGAAATATCCAAGTCCCCATGCAAGCATGGAAATGATATTAAGCAGTGGATATGCCTGTTCTGTTCCGGTTGTTGGATCATATGTAGTAAACATAGTCAGATATCCGGGCAGTGATCTTGCATGGTCTGCAACTGCTTCAATACCACCTGCTGTGCTGATCCCGAATACAAATACGATCACAAGAGCGATGGACATGATGATACTCTGGATAAAGTCCGTGGTAGATGCTGCCAGGAATCCTCCCAGTGTGGTGTATCCAACGATGACCAGTGCACTGATGATCATAGCTGGCAGATATTTTACACCGAAGAGACTTGCAAAAAGTTTACCACAGGCTGCAAATCCGGAAGCTGTATACGGAATAAAAAAGATCACGATAAAAATCGCTCCGATAGACTGCAGGATCTTTTTCTCATCTCTGTAACGATTACTGAAAAAGGATGGCAATGTAATGGAATTTCCTGCCACATGTGTGTAGCGGCGGATTCTTTTTGCCACGATCCTCCAGTTTACGTAAGTTCCGATCGCAAGGCCAATGGCTGTCCAGCCTGCATCTGCAATACCGGTAAGATAAGCAAGTCCCGGCAGGCCCATCAGAAGCCAGCTGCTCATGTCAGAAGCCTCTGCACTCATAGCTGTGACAAGTGGACCAAGCTTTCGTCCTCCAAGATAGAAATCAGAACTGTCATTATTGTTCTTGGAGCATAGATAACCTACAAAGATCATTGCACCCAGATAGACGATAATGGCTGCCATTATACAAATATGTGCTGTTGTCATTGTTTCTCTCCCTTCCATGTTTCTGCTTTAAAATTACAAAACATGAGGGATTTTGCTTATGCATCCCCATGATTTCTGCTTTTAAACCAGTTTTACACATATTTATAGATTTTATTATATTAACTTTAGAAAGTAAAGAGGATTTTTCGTTTTTTTACATAAAAAAGTATTTTATATGATGAAAAAGGGCTGAACCATATAAGGCGGCCCAGCTCTTTTTCAAAATCTCTGTTTATTTTTCTTCCATACGCTTCTGCACATCTTCCACTGTATATGCAAGCTTCTCAACATCCTCGGAATAAGTCAGCCCATCCTTCTCAGCCAGAGCTTTCAGAACACCGATCGTTTTCTGAAGATGCATGTAGTTTCCTGCGGAGGAACCACCTGTCAGCGCGATGTATTCTCTGTAATAATTCATGAACATGTTCATTTCCGGGCTGTCCTGATTATATACTACAACACCTATTGTATATTGGATATCTCCGTCTTCGACAGCAGCAGAAAGTTTTTAAAAATCATACTGTTTTGTGCATTTCTTTATTTTTCCGTTACATAATGGCAGGCTACTTCATGTCCGGACTCTACTTCTGTGAGCACAGGACGGATCGTCCTGCATTTCTCCATGCAGTGTTCGCAACGATTCTGGAATGGACAGCCATGAGGAACATCCAGAGGGCTGGGGGCCTCACTTTCGATGCTCTCGATCTTTTTGTTCTGATCCATATGAATGGAAAACTGTGCCCCCAGAAGAGCCTGTGTATATGGATGAAGAGACTTTTCCGTAACATCCTCTCCCGGAATTACCTCCACGATATTCCCGAGGTACATGACAGCAATCTGATGAGCAAAGGAACGGATCAGAGCCAGGTCATGGCAGATAAAAAGCATGCTGATGTTTTTCTCCTTCTGGAGACGTACCAGAAGCCGGATCACGGATTCCTGTACGGAAACGTCAAGTGCAGAGGTAGCCTCATCGCACACCAGAATCTCCGGTTCCAGGGAAAGTGCCCGGGCAATACTGATACGCTGACGCTGACCACCACTCATATTATGGGGATAGCGGTCTGTAAAATCTTCAGGAAGCTCTACCATTTTCAGGAGTTCTCTGGCCTTGGATTCCTTTTCGCTTCTTTTCAGCTTTCCGTAATTGATCAGGGGTTCTGTGAGAATATCCACGATCTTCATTTTCGGGTCAAAGGACGCCAACGGATCCTGGAAGACCATCTGCATGTTCTGACGGTTCAGCCAGGTTTCTTTTTTGGAAAGATCAGAGAGGTTTTTTCCATGGTAAAGGATCTCTCCGCTGGTCGGTTTGTCAAGAGAAATGACCATGCGGACAAAGGTTGATTTACCGCAGCCACTCTCTCCTACGATTCCCAGAGTTTTTCCTTTATAAACGTTCAGGTTCACATCGTTGCAGGCTGTTAAAGTTCTGCCGCCGGAAGCCGGGAACTGTTTTACGATATGTTTTGCACTGAGTACGATATCGGATTCCTTAAACATAACGCTGTCCCTCCATTTCCGGCACTGCAGCCAGCAGTTTCTTTGTATAGTCACTGGTCGGATGCTCCATGACTTCATCTCGTGTTCCCTGATCCACAACTTTTCCGTTCTGCATAACAACAAGCTGATCTGCCATATAGGCTGCTACGCCAATGTTATGAGTAACAATGATGATACCGGTTCCGAAATCATCACGGAGCTCCATCATCTGGCGTACGATCTGTGCCTGTGTAGTAACGTCCAGCGCACTAGTCGGCTCATCTGCAAGAAGCAGCTCCGGGTTAAAAGTCATGGCCATGGCAATACCAACTCGCTGGCGCATACCACCGGAAAGCTGGTGTGGATAACTTTTCATGATATTTTCTGCGTCCGGAAGACGCATTTTCTGAAGCATGGAACAGCCTTTCTTCCATGCTTCTGCTTTGGATACATCTGTATGTGTACAGATATATTCCACATACTGACTTCCGATCTTACGGATAGGGTTCAGGGTTCCGCCGCAGTCCTGGAAGATCATGGAAATGCGGGTACCCCTTAAATTTCTCCATTCATTCTTTGTATTGGAAAGCAGAGAATGTCCGTGAAACTGAATATCTCCGGTGCTGACCCGGCCACCTCCGCCAAGTGCGCCGAGGACAGCACGAATCACGGTTGTTTTTCCACTTCCACTCTCGCCTACCACACTGATGATCTCCCCCTTCTTCATGGAAAGGTTGAAATGTTCAATGGTAGGTGCCTGTTTTCCGTACTGAACGGAAAGATCCTTGATCTCAAGCATAAATAAGCGCTCCTTTACTCGGCAAGAGTGATATCCTTTGTCAGCCAGTAATAATCCATTGGATACATCTTAACACCTGTTACCTTTTTGTTGGAGAAGAGGTAGGTTGTCTCATAACCAAAGAATACAGTTGCAGCATCATCCATGATATCCTGCTGAATATCGATGATGAGATCTTTTCTCTTGTCCTCATCAAATGTCTGCGCAAGCTCGTCAAGAAGCTTGTCAACCTCCGGGTTATTGTATCCTGCAGTATTGTTTGCAGAGGAGCTGTACCAGTTCTCTCTTAAGTAGTTCTCAGGGTCTCCAGTGTTTGCTACCAGCACGTTCCAGATCAGAAGGTCATACTGACCGGAATCTCTCATGTCAAGAAGTGTCTCATAACTTACTGTGTTCAGGTTTACGTTGATACCGATCTCCTTCAGACTGGCCTGTGCTGCCTGTGCGTATACACCAAGCTCGGCACGGCTTGTGTAGATAACAAAATCAAGAACAAGAGGATCTCCGTCAGGAGTTTCTACAAATCCGTCACCGTCAACATCTTTGTATCCGGCCTCATCAAGGATCTTCTTTGCGCTGTCCGGATCATAGGAATTCTCATCCTTCAGATCATCGAATCCAAAGTCAAGTGTTGGAGGAACCGGTGCTTTACCAGCTGTTGCGCCACCCTCAAGAAGAGTGTTGCAGTATGTTTCCTTGTCAAGGCCACGAAGAAGTGCCTGGCGAAGAGCCTTATCGCTGAGTGCATGATCCTCATTCTGGTTCATGAATGCATAGGTGGAACGAAGAGACTGAAGCTCCTGGATGTCGTAATTGTCATTTCCCTCAAACTCAACCAGGTTCTCTGTTTTCAGGTTGTAAGCGATATCGATCTCACCTGTCTGAAGAGCCATGGAACGTGTTGTCTGGTCATCCACACATTTCAGTGTAACTTTATCAAGGGGAACTTCTCCATCCCAGTAGTTCTCATTTTTTACTACGATACAGGAATCCGTCGGGCTGAAGGACTCTACTGCGTAAGGTCCTGTACAGATCGGTCCTTCCATGGCAAATGTAGAATCATCTACATTTGTATCTACGATCAGAAACAGCGGGTCTGCAAGGCATCCGGCCATGTTTGCATTTGCTCTGTTCAGATGGAAGATCAGGTTCTGTCCGTCAACTTCGAGGCTGTCGAGATCAAAGAATTCCGGAACACGGTCACTCTTTTCAGCGGTACGTTCGATGGAGGCTTTTACCATTTCCGGTGTCATATCGTCACCGTTGGAGAATTTTACGCCCTCACGGATCTTGAAGGTCCATGTTTTTCCATCGTCACTGTTTTCCCACTCTTCCGCAAGACATGGAACGATCTCACCGTTCTCATCGAATTTTGTAAGGCACTCGCCGATCGCATAACGGGATACAACCCAGCTGAAATACTGCTCTGTCGGCTCCAGTGTATCTGCAAAGCTTGTTACTCCGATGGTGATCTCCTTATCACTTTTTTTGTCACCTTTTGCCTGAGCCACTGTTGCCATTGAAAGGGTCATCATACATGCAAGTGTAGCAGCCAGCACTTTTTTAACTACATTATTTCTCATTTCATCCTCCTAAAGATAATATACTGATCATATGGTGTTGGTTTGTTACAGAGTTGTTTTATTGATCCTGGCGCGGATCCAGTACATCACGGATGCTGTCTCCAAGCATGTTGAAAACAACAACACAGATTACGATAGCGATACCAGGGTAGATCATAAGCCATGGCGCCTTTGCCATGTAGGTTCTTCCTTCATTCAGCATCAGTCCCCACTCCGGTGTCGGCGCAGTTGCACCAAATCCCAGGAATGAAAGGGAAGCCAGCTCCAGCATCATAGTTCCGATATCTGCTGCCGCAGTTACCACCATCTGGGTTACCATGTTGGGAAGAATGTGTACAAGAAGAATTTTCCAGGTCTTTGTTCCGTTTACTATAGCTGCCTCTATGTAAAGACTCTTCTTGACTTTCAAGACCATACTTCGTGCAAGACGGGCATATTTTGTCCAGCTTACAGCCGCAATGGAAATAACGGCATTGACCAAGTTTGGTCCAAGCATACCGGCAATGGCAATGGCCAGTACAAGCCCAGGGAAGGAGATCATCATATCTGCGATACGCATGATCACTGCATCCACAACGCCGCCGAAATATCCGGCAATAACTCCTAAAAATGTACCGATGACAAAGATCACTGCAACCAGACATAAGGTCATGATCAGAGAGGTTCTTGTTCCGAAGATAACACGGGAAAGAAGATCTCGTCCAAGCTTATCCGTTCCGAACGGATGAGCGGAGCTTGGCTCCTGCAGTGATTCGGTCATAACTGCATTCAGTGGATCATATGGTGAGAGCTGCGGCGCAAAGATCGCAATTCCGATCACCACGAGACCCAGAATGAAGAAAAGAGTGAACTGTTTATTTTCTTTGAATGTTCGTAATACCTTTTTCAATTATCTATCCTCCTTAAGTCTTGGATCGAGATAAGTATAGGACAGATCCACAAGCAGGTTGATGCACATGTACAGGATCGCGATCCAAAGTACATAGCCCTGTACAAGAGGATAGTCACGACAGGAAATCGCCTTTACTGCCATATTTCCCATTCCAGGCCAGTTGTAAATGATCTCTACAACTGCAGTACCTCCCAGAAGACTTCCAAGGGAAAGTCCCAACAGCGTTACCAGCGGAAGCATAACATTAGGAAGGACGTGTTTCCAGAGAATGACGCTTTCCTTGATTCCACGCATTCTTGCACCTGTGACATAATCCTGATGAAGTTCCTCCAGCACTGCACTTCTTACCTGTCTGGTATATTTTGCAGACATGGCAAGTGCAAGAGTCAGCGCCGGGAGGATCATGGATTTAAAATCCGTACTGCCTCCTGCAACATTGATCCAGCGAAGCTGAACACCAAAGATGCTGAGAAGGATCAGGCCCAGCCAGAAGCTTGGAACAGATACTCCCACAAAGGTAATTCCTCTCACAAAATAATCCGGGAATTTGTTCTGATATACAGCGGCCAGGATTCCAAGCGGTATGGAAATAATGACCATCATCAGAAGTGCCAGCAACGACATCCTCAGCGTCGGCCAGAAACAGGATACCAGTTTATCTGTTACCGGCATTTTGAAAGAATAGGACTGTCCCATATCTCCTGTAACAACACCCTTCAGCCAGGAACCATACTGCACGAGAAAGGGCTGATCAAGGCCAAGCTCATGTCTTGTCTGTTCCAGAAGCTCTGGTGTAGGAAGATTACCACACTCTGTCAGCATGATCTCCGCAGGATCACCAGGTGACAGGTAGGTCAGTCCAAATGTGAAAAAGCTGATTCCAAATAATACAATGATGATCTGGAGAAATCTTTTTCCTACTTGTTTCTTTGTCACGTTTTACTCCTTTCCTCATTTGATGCGATTTTAACATTGCCGTTTTAATTTAGTTAGATAAAAGAAACTATTGGATTCTCAATATGCAGAATATGCATGGAATTTTAGAAAATTTGCACGAAAAAAGCCCGTGACGAAATACGGGCACACAAAATAAATATGCTTCCTATCTTCCGTAAGAATCATTTTAAAACAATTGCAAGCAGGTCTCCTGACTTAGGATCCTTACCCTCAGACACCTTCCCGGTCTATTTCTCACGCACTCGACCAGTGGTACTTTGTCTGAGGATTTCCCCTTACAGTGACGGGATCGTACCGGATTTACACCGGTTTCCCTATTAATCCTCTCAGAACTTACAACGGCTGATGTGAAAATCAGCAAATGCTGTCAAATTACTGAAACATTATATGATAAAACTATAGTTTATGTCTATGGAAAAATGTTATATTTTTAGAAAACTCATAAATTTTGTTAAAGATGCTTGAATTGTATATATCCCCCATGGGGGATTTGACAATTGGATTTATCTAATCTGCTAAAAAAACACGGATTTTACCTCACTATTTTTACAAATAGAATAGCAAATGGTAAAACCCGGTTTTCTTACTGTTTCAATATGATTTCAGACAGAAGCGTTCTGAAAAGGTTGTTTACTATCAGGTCAGAGTCTCCGTGATCGCTGCATATGCGATCATTGGTCCGTCTTCAATAATGTTCAGACTGGCTGTCTGATAAAGTACGACTCCGTTTTCAGTTGCAATAGAGGTGTAAAGTAAATTCCCATAGTAATCTCTCAGTTCACCCAGTTCTTCCCCCTTAAAAAAGTATTCTCCAGGCTTCTTGGACGGATACCAGCATCCGGTATACGGCGCATATTCATAGACTACATTTTCCAGAAGCATCTGACGGTAATGCTTCAGACCATGACATTTCTTTCCCTGGAGATGAAAAACAAGGTGACGGACGTCTCTTTTATCCTGTTCTACTTCCTCCCAGGTCCAGTAGCTGTGTCCGCCTCTTTCGATAAGAATACTTGGAATTCCAAGAGAAGAAGCATAATTGTAGGCGCCACCTGTGGCAGTTGTGGAACGGACCACATATTTTACGCCGATATGCCGTGCCATATGTAATGATTTCTCTGCTGTCTTTTCATCTACAACCCCTACATAATAAACATAGGGATGAAGCTGTTCGAACCCATCTCCGCTATGCAGGTCGATATAATAATCTGCTATGGAAAAAAGCTTTGTCACTATAGCATAGGCAATACGATCTGCAGCTGTTCCCTCAGGATCTCCGGGGAAAACGCGGTTCAGGTTCTTGCCATCCTCATAGACTAGACTCATGGTGCGATGCTCAAAGCCACTGACATTGACCAGTGGAACGATGATCACATTTCCCTTTAGTTCTTCCGGTTGAAATTCTTTTGCAAGTTCCATTGCCGCCTGGATTCCTACATACTCCGCACTGTGTATTCCCGCTGTGATCAGTATCGTCGGTCCGTCTTTCACTCCGCATATCACAGTTGCCGGCATTGCTATGCCGTATCCTGTGATCTTAATTTTCCCCTGTGCCTTCTCTCCTTTTTCAATCACCCAGTCATCAATTTTGATCATTGGTTGTTTCCCTTTTCCTTTTTTATATTTCCGCACTTTTGACGATAAGTATATCATGCCTAACCGAAATTGTACATATTCTTTTAAGATTCCGGGAAAACAGAAAAAAGCTTTCGTAACCGTTCATTCTGATCCGACGTACAAAAGCTTTTTTCCTGAATGATATATAATTTATCTTTTTACCAATTCTTTGGTGATTTCTTCCCAGCTGACTCCTTTTTCCACCATGAGTACCATCATATGATAAAGAAAATCTGAAATTTCGTATTTAATCTCTTCTTTATCCGGATTTTTGGCTGCAATGACGATCTCTGTGCATTCTTCACCGACTTTTTTCAAAATCTTGTCGATTCCTTTATCAAAAAGATAATTGGTATAGGAACCTTCCTTTGGATGTTCTTTTCGGTCAGTGATCACATCATACACATTCTGGAACACGTGAAGAGGATTGGTATCATCGTACTCCTTTTTCATCAGCGGTTTGAAGAAACAAGTACGGTTTCCTGTATGGCAGGCTGCGCCCACCTGCTCCACTTTGGCAAGGATCGTATCATTATCACAGTCAATGGTAAGAGACTTTACATACTGTACGTGGCCGGATGTCAGACCTTTGGTCCAGAGCTCATTCCGGCTGCGACTCCAGTATGTCATTTTTCCAAGCTTCAATGTTGTGTTAAAAGCAAGCTCATTCATATAGGCCAGCATCAGTACTTCATCCGTCCGGTAATCCTGGACAATAACCGGAACCATTCCGTCACTGTTTAATTTAAAGTCCGACCATGCAATATTACTTTTATATGTGTTTACCGGAATTCCGGCTTCTTCGCAGGTTTCCTTAAATGTATGCAGATCATTTTCAAGACTGCTTACATAAGCACCGCAAAGTCCGGACACAGCTGGTTCTCCTAAAAGCTCCAGAACGTTCTCAGATCTGTTTTCATCGGTATGAAGAACAATGGAAATCTGAGAAATCTCTGCAATTTCATTTTCGACAGTGTCCAAAGCCAGAACAGTGTCTGCATATGTTTCGATCAGATCCTGATTTTCTGTGAATTCTCTCAGATCAGAGATGCTGATCATCATACGCTCTTTTCCAAAGCGCCGGGATACTTCTTCCAGAAGCTTGATATTATTCTCTTTCGAAAAATTCAGTACAACTTTGGCACATCCCGCATAGATCAGCTTTTTTACATCTTCCATACGTTTGATATTTCCCGCTGCGATCACCGGGATCTCAGATACCTGACAGATATCACGGATTTTTCCGATCGCACGGTCATGCTCTGCATCTGCGGAAGAAAAGTCAAATACCAGAAGCTCATCTGCCCCATTGTCACCGTAAAATTTTGCAAGTGTTTCTACATTTCCGTCTCCGAAAAGATTTCTCTGTCCAAATCCGGTTACCGCCTTTTCTGAATGAAGATAAAGGCATGGGATCAACTGTTTGTTCATAAGTGGTCTCCTTCTGTATCAGAGGCTTCCCTTGGTAGAAAGCACGTCTGTGATCCGGGAATCGTACTGTGTTGCTGCATCAAGGGCTTTCGCAAAGCTTTTAAACATGGCCTCTGCCACATGATGGCTGTTTCCTCCGGAAAGAACCTTGATGTGAAGATTCATTGCTGCGGAATAGGATACTGCATAAAAGAATTCCCTTACCATCTCTGTAGCCATATCTCCTATTTTTTCCGTAGAAAACGCTGCATCCCATCCAAGATAAGGTCTTCCGGAAAGATCTACTGCGCAGAGCACAAGCACTTCATCCATAGGAAGGATACAGCTGCCGTAACGTTTGATCCCTTTTTTGTCGCCAACTGCCTCACGGATAGCGTTTCCAAGGACGATCCCTGTATCTTCAATGGTGTGATGATCATCTACATTCAGATCACCATGGACTCTCAGCGTAAGATCATACAGTCCATGGCGCGTAAAACCGTCCAGCATATGGTCAAAAAAGCCAATGCCTGTATCAATATCGGAACTTCCTGTTCCATCAATATTCAGCTGCAGACGTATCTGCGTTTCTTTTGTGTTTCTTTCGATCAGTGCTTCTCTTGCCATTATTCGTTCTCCTTGTCCTCTTCCTCAAAACGGACTGCAATGGAATTTGCGTGTGCAGTCAGCTGTTCCGATGTGGCAAACTGGATAATGTCCTTGTGGATTTTTCGGAGTGCTTCCCTGGAATAATATACAATACTGGATTTTTTGATAAAATCATCTACAGAAAGTGCGGAGAAAAATTTGGCAGTTCCATTGGTAGGAAGCACATGGTTTGGTCCTGCGAAATAATCGCCAAGGGGTTCAGAGCTGTGCTCTCCGATAAAGATCGCACCTGCATTTCGTACTTTCATCATATCTTCAAAAGGATTCTTTGTGACGATCTCCATATGTTCAGAAGCAATTTCATTGGCAGCCTCAATGGCCTCGTCCATATCTTCTGCGATCAGGATATAACCAAAGTTCTCCAGGGATTTCTCAATAATGGCTTTTCTGGAAAGTACCTCAACAAAACCTCTGACTTCTTTATCTACCTGATCTGCAAATTCCTCATTTGTTGTGATCAGGATCGCAGATGCCATCTCATCATGTTCTGCCTGAGAAAGAAGATCTGCTGCAATATAACGAGGATTTGCAGTCTCATCTGCAAGAACGAGGATCTCGCTTGGGCCGGCAATAGAATCAATGCTTACGTATCCATAAACTGCCTTTTTTGCAAGCGCAACAAAAATATTTCCGGGTCCTACGATCTTGTCAACCTTTGGAATACTCTCGGTTCCATATGCAAGTGCTCCGATGGCCTGTGCACCACCCACTTTATAGATTTCATTTGCTCCGGCTTCGTTGGCAGCAACAAGTGTGCTTGGATTTACTTTTCCGTCTTTTCCAGGAGGTGTTGTCATTACAATACGGTCAACACCGGCAACTTTTGCAGGAACGATATTCATAAGCACGGAAGACGGATATACAGCCTTTCCACCGGGAACGTAAACACCTACACAGTTCAGAGCGGTTACCTTCTGACCAAGCATGGTTCCGTCTGTTGTGCTTGTGAACCAGCTGTTCTGAAGTTGCTTTTCGTGATAGCTGCGGATATTCACCAATGCTTTTTTGATCACATCGATCAGGGAAGGATCTACCAGCTTGTATGCTTCCTCGATCTCCTCAGGGGTTACACGGATCGTATCCTTTGTCACTTCGACTTTATCAAATTCTCTGGTAAATGCAAATAACGCGGTATCTCCCTCTGCTTTTACTTTGGCAAGGATATTTGCTACTGCATCCTCGTATTTTCCATAATTATTAGGGCTTCTTTTTAAGAGAGTTTCCAGAATATCTTTTGTAGATTCTTTGGTGAGTTTTACCTTACGCATAATAAATTCTGCCTTCTTTCTGTATTTTGGAGGTTCATCTGTTGTTCAGTTTATTTGATCACACCTCGAAGTTCCGTGATCAGTTTGCGGATCCGTTCATCTTCCATTTTCATGCTGACCTGATTGACTACCATACGTGCAGACAGCGGGCAGACTTCTTCCAGCACCTTCAGGCCATTCTCGCGAAGGGTGCTTCCGGTTTCCACGATATCCACGATAACCTCGGAAAGTCCTACGATCGGTGCAAGCTCGATGGAACCGTTCAGCTTAATGATCTCCACAGTCTGATGCTTTTTGTTATAGAAGTAATCCTTTGCAATATTTGGATATTTTGTAGCTACACGGATCAGCTGATTGTTATTCAGGACTTCTCTGGCGCTTTCAGGGCCGCATACGCACATGCGGCATGCTCCAAATCCAAGATCCATAACCTCATATAGCTTTCTTCCTTCTTCCAGAATGGTATCCTTACCTACGATACCGATATCTGCTGCACCATACTCTACATAAGTCGGCACATCCGGACCTTTTGCAAGGAAAAACTTCAGCTTCAGTTCCTCATTGGTAAAGATCAGCTTTCGGGAATCTTTGTCACGCATCTCCTCACATGTAATACCGATCTTCTCAAACATATCCAGTGTTTTGCTGGCCAGACGCCCTTTTGTGAGGGCAAATGTAAGATATCTCATCAGTCCTGCTCCTCCTTTGCCGGGCACAATGCCACTTTTTTACCTTTATTTCGAAGCTCCATTGCTTCCTGGATCGCTTTTTTCAGATTTCCCGGATCATAAGTGATCACAATGGTCTTATCACCGGACGGAACGGTCAGCTTCTGTCTGGAAAGCGCAAGCATCAGGTTATCAACCACAATGGCAAATCCAATGGAAGAAGCCGGTTTTCCGAAATGCTTCATCAATTCGTTGTAGCGTCCGCCTTTGATCAGGGGTTCACCGGTTCCATATGTATAAGCCTGGAAAATGATCCCTGTATAATAACGGAACTTACTGAGCATTCCAAAATCAAAAGCAATGTATTTCTCACAGCCGTATACTTTCAGGATCTCATAAATTTCTTCCAGTCGTTTTACTGCAGAAAGTGCTTCCGGATTGGAGGTGAGTTTTTTTGCTTTTTCCAGCACTTCTGCTGAACCGAACATCTGAGGCAGTTCAGCAAAAGCCTTGGAAAGGTTATCGCCTAAATTCTGTCCCTTAAGAAGCTCTTCCACACCAAAATAATTCTTCTGAGAGATCAGCTCACGAAGATGCTCTTCTATCTCCGGCTCCAGATCTGCCTCTGCAAGCAGGGATTTATAATAATCTACCTGGCCTACGCTAACCTGGAATTCGGTAAGTCCTGCTGCCTTCAAACACTCCACAGTCATAGCAAGGATCTCAGCATCTGCTGCTGCAGAATCATCTCCCATATGCTCAACACCCATCTGAGTATTTTCCTTCATCTGACCTCTGTAACTGGAATTGTTGATAAATGTATTTCCGGTATAACAAAGTCTTACAGGTCCTTTTTCCGGATCAAAATAAGTTGCACATGCTCTGGAAACAGACGGTGTAAAGTCAGGTCTGAGAACAAGTGTGTTTCCCTCTCTGTCAAAAAATTTATATAAATCCTTGGATGGGATCGTTCCTACTTCATTGCTGAACACTTCAAAATACTCAAATCCCGGTGTTTCTATATCTTCATATCCATATCTTGAAAACACCTGGTGGAGCTCCCTCTGGAGCCGTTTTTTGCGGCTGCATTCCTCTCCATAAATGTCCCGCACACCTTCAGGTGTATGAAAAATACGCTGCATGTTCATTTCCTCCGTAACACGTTTTGAGATTTTCTGTGTTTCACTTTAATTCGCTACCATGCTACCACAGAAAAACTTAAATTTGATTATATAGGAAACCTTTCCAAAAGTCAATCCCGTAATTGCAGATCTTTCTGGATCCCTTCCAGATAAGGAACCAGAAATCCATTTTTTCCGGAAAGATAAAATTCCTCGTCCAGCTCTTCCCGACGAAAACTTTTTCGCCCGCCATCTTCCATCCTTTTCCAGAATTCCTTCAGCTTACGAAGGGTAAGATAATAAAAAATATTATCTGCGCTGAAATAGATCAGAAAAAAAGCAATCCCCTTCTGCTTTTCAAACTCATCCATAAATGCTACCTGATGAGGATGAATGTTCGCAAGGGGAAAAGTTTTTACACAGCATTCTTTTGCATCGAAGCAGACAGGGATTCCCTGTACTGCTCCGATATAATCTACGGTACTTTTCTGTTCAAAATATGCCAGCGTGATATGCCTGGAGGTTTTATCCATTTTAACCGGAGTGATAGGTGTCGGAATTTTCTGTATGAGGGCCAGTCCCTTTTCCCTGTACTGCTCATTGGTACGATTGATAAGTTCCTCCAGAGTAGAACCACGAAGTCCTCTGCTGTTCCATGTTGCCATAAAGTCTGCCCTTTAATTTAGAAGTTTGATGGATGGGAAATAACGGATCTCCGCTTTTCCGACGATCTGATCAAACTGTACATACGTATTCTGCCAGTATCGGGAATCCTTGGAATTGTTACGGTTGTCTCCCATCATAAAGTAACAGTTTTCCGGTACTTCGTATGGTCCGAAGCTTCCAAGAGGAGTTTCCGGCACAAAGGAATCATCCAGAGGTGTCTCTGAATCATTGATATAAACTTTACCATCTTTGATCTCTACTTTATCTCCTGGAAGACCGATGATACGTTTGATGAACAGCTGGGACTCATCATCCGGATATTTGAAGATCACAATGTCAAAGCGTTCCGGATCTTTCCATTTTTTTGAGATCTCGTGACCAAATACATCCATATTCAGACCATAGGCCAGACGATAGCCAAAGATACGATCTCCGGTCATAATGGTATTTTCCATAGATTCTGACGGGATCTTTGCATTGATCAGTACTACATTGTTGATAACCAGGACTACAACTACCACGATGATGATCATCTTGACGTAATCCCATATTTCATTCCAGATTTTCATAATAACTCTCCTCCAACTTTTCCTCTTTTAGTGTTCTGAGAAAGATTTCCGGAAGCGGTGCCGTAAAGACCTTCCCGGATAAATATGACAGGCTTCCTTTCATAGATGGAAACTCCATTCGAAAAGAATGAAGCAGCTGTCCTTTCAGTTTTTTATCGGCTTTTCCATATTTGGGATCACCAACAATCGAATGTCCCTCCGAAGCAAGGTGAGCTCGGATCTGATGTGCACGTCCTGTGATCAGTTCAACCTTAAGAAGGGTACGGGTTCCATTGGTACCCAACGGATAATACTTTGTTTCCACTGGAAGGGCATTTTCTTTCTCTTGTTTATAGATGGTTACTTTATTGCTTTTTTTATCTTTTGCCAGATAACCTTTGATATATCTTTCTTCTTTTAAAACTCCCTCCACAAGACAGAGGTAATATTTATGAAGTTCCCTGGACTTGAACATCCCTGAAAGTTCCTGCAGACCGGAAAGGCTTTTGCCTGCCGCTATCAGCCCGCTGGTATTGCGGTCAAGGCGGTTGCATACGGAAGGACGAAAGGTTCTCAGATCATTCTCTGTAAGAGAGCCATTTTTCAGAAGATAGCCGGTCAGATATTCTACCAGTGAAGGGGTTCCGTCATCAGCAGGCTGAGAAAGCATTCCTGCCGGTTTGTTGATCAACAGGATATTTTCATCCTCGTAAATGATATCCAGAGCATAATGTGCCCGTGGAGCAGAATCATTTCCGCTGAATTTTTCAAATGTTTCATCACTTAAAAACAGTTTTACATGATCTCCTGAAAACAGCTTTTCATTCCCGGTGGCTTTTTTTCCATTGAGCGTGATATTTTTTTTCCTCATCATTTTGTAGAAAAAGCTCTTTGGAGCTTCACGGAGAAGCTTGGCCAGATATTTGTCAAAACGCTGTCCGGCCTCGTTTTCGTTAATGATAAATTCTTTCATTATATAATGCTCCTACAGACAGATTGCCAGGATCGTATGTTTGATCAGTTCTTCCCTGGAAAGATCCGGGTATCGCTCATCCGGCGTGAATTTAATCCCATTTCTTAAAGATTCTTTGTGCTCATTCATGGAATCCAGACGTTCCAGATAGGGTTTCAGGTCCCTCAGGATCTTTACATCTACTTTATATCCGTTTTTACGGATGATTTTCTGTGACTGCTCTGCAAGGTAGGCGATATCTGCTTTTGGATCACTGGTATAACCCACTACTGTATTTCCGCACACGGCAACAGCGTCCAGATAACCGCTTTTCTCATAAAAAGTCATGTACATTTCATAGGACATGACCAGGTCACCGGCATGCTTGCGGATCTCTTTATAGAGCTTTTCATCCATAGGATGACGTAACAGGATCATGATCAGGCTTACCATGGATTTACATCCTGGCAGACAGCCTACTACGGTCAGAACCGTCCAGACTGTCATTCTTGTTCCGTTGACGGCCCACGCCACAAAGAAAATGAGCAGTGGAAGCGAAAATAATCCTGCGGTGATCAGGAGTCTTCGTTTTTTTTCGCTGTTAAAATAACCGAAATCACCTTTTTTTGTTTTTCTTTTTCTGGTATCTTTCATGTGCCGAACTCCTTGTCTGTGTTTTTTTGGCTTTTTTATGAAGCTCTCTGGGACGGATCAGACATTTCGGTCCAAAGCCGACCAGATCCATACGTCCGGTCATCTTAAGTCCTTCCAGGACCAGTTCGCGATTTTCCGGATTTTTATACTGCATCAGTGCTCGCTGTATTGCTTTTTCGTGTGGATTTTTCGGCACATATACCTTTTCGCCTGTCAGCGGATGGATTCCTGTGTAATACATACAGGTAGAAAGTGTTGATGGCGTTGGATAAAAATCCTGAACCTGCTCCGGCGTAAATCCAAGATCACGGACGTATTCCGCAAGCTTCACGGCTTCCTTCATTGTACACCCGGGATGGGACGACATGAAATACGGAACGGCATATTGCTGCTTACCAGTCCGCGCATTTGCTTTTTCATATTCCTTCAGAAAGCCCTCATAAACCTCGTGCCTGGGTTTGCCCATAAACTTCAGGACTTCATCAGAAACATGCTCCGGTGCTACTCGCAGCTGACCGCTGACGTGATATTTCACAAGCTCATTAAGAAAAGTTTTATCCGGGTCTGCCATCAGATAATCAAACCGAATGCCGGAACGGACAAAAACTTTTTTAACTTTGGGGATATTCCTGACCTTTCTGAGAAGCTGAAGATAATCCTTGTGGTCTACCGTCAGATTCTTACACGGAGAAGGAAACAGGCACTGCCGCTCCTTGCAGACTCCTTTTGTCAGCTGCTTTTTGCAGGAAGGATAACGAAAATCAGCCGTAGGGCCTCCTACATCATGGATATAGCCTTTAAAATCCGGATCCTCCGTCATCTTTTCAGCTTCTTTCAGAATGGAATCGTGACTTCTTGTCTGAAGGATGCGGCCCTGATGAAAAGTCAGCGCACAGAAATTACAGCTTCCAAAGCATCCTCTGTTGCTGGTCAGACTGAATTTGATCTCTTTCAGTGCCGGGATCCCGCCTTCTTTCTGGTACATGGGATGATATCGTCCTGTATAAGGCAGATCGTAAACATCGTCCATTTCCATCTGCGTCAGAGGCTGAGATGGTGGATTCTGTATCACATATCCACGGTTCCCATAAGATTCTGCCAGAGGCTTTGCTGTAAATGGATCCGTGTTTCGGTACTGAATGGCAAAGCTGTCCGCGTAAGCTTTTTTATCAGTCTGTACCTGTTCAAATGACGGAAGGACCACCGGATCGTAAACCCTGCTGATATCGTGGCTTTTAAAAACCGTCCCTGCCACATATGTGATCTCCTGGACCGGAATCCCGCTTTGCAGGGCTTCTGCGATCTCCAGGATGGAATGTTCCCCCATTCCATAAGAAATCAGATCCGCACCGGAATCGATCAGAATACTGTGCTTGACCTTATTTTCCCAATAATCGTAATGTGCCATTCTTCGAAGGCTGGCTTCGATCCCGCCAAGAATGATAGGCGTATGTTTATAGGTCTGCCGGATCAGATTGCTGTATACAACAGAAGCCCTGTCCGGTCTTAATCCCATTTTTCCTCCCGGAGAATAGGCATCTGTGCTTCGGTGCTTTTTGGAAACCGTATAATGATTCACCATGGAATCCATGTTTCCTGCTGTAACGAGAAAACCCAGGCGCGGTTCCCCGAACACCTGGATGCTCTCCTTCTTTCGCCAGTCAGGCTGAGGGATCATGCCTACACGATATCCTCTGCTTTCCAGAAGACGTCCAATGATCGCAGATCCAAAAGACGGATGATCCACATAGGCATCTCCTGTCACGTAGACAAAATCCAACTCATCCCAGCCTCTTGACTTCATATCTTCTCTTGTAACTGGTAAAAAATCCTGCATTTATAATTCCTCGTATGTATGTGTATTAGTACTGTCTGCCCTGTGTTCATATGCTGTGATGGACTGCCTGGGCACGATAACCCTCTGCAATGATATCCAGCTGCCTGTGGAAGCGTTCCAGCTGACGCAGATCCTTGGTTTTGAATACCCGCAGGAACTCATCCTGTATTTTGCTGACTTCCCGTTCACTGGAAACACGGTAGAGATTTTCAATATTATTCAAAATATCCTTTACAAGATTGGACTGCATCTGAGATGAATTCTGGGCATCCATGATCTCATTGCGCACAGAAGACATTTCATGATCCAGCGAAATGATCGCATCGGATGCTTTACTAAGACGTTCTGCTACATGAGGAGGCATATCACCTTTGTATTTATACTGAAGGGAATGTTCGATCGTTGCCCAGAAATTCATTGCCATGGTACGGATCTGTATTTCTACCTGAAGCCGTTTCGGCCCATGAATAGTCTCCACTGTATAATAAAGGATCATGTGATAACTCCGGTAACCGCTCTGCTTGATATGCGTCAGATAGTTCTTTTCACTTTTGACTTCCATATCTGTTCTTTTTCGGATGATCGCAGCAACGGTATCGATATCTTCTTCAAACTGACAAATGATTCGTACTCCTGCCAGATCTTCCATTTCTGTTTCCAGCTGTTCGATCGGGATATCTTTACGCTGCATTTTCTCCAGGATACTGGAAACACTTTTTACTCTTCCACTGACTTGTTCAATGGGAGAATAACGATCATTTTCGTGATACTCTTCTATCATATGTTTAAACTTGACTGTCAGTTCTTTGACAGCCAGCTCGTAAGGGCACAAAATACTTCGCCATAACTGTATTTCCATGTTGCTCGCTCCTTATCATCTGCCGTCAGTCTCTTTTTGGTTTTGGTGACAGCGGCATACATTTTTTATTATAACATATGTTTTGAAAAAAAAGGGATTGTTTATCAATTTTTTATTAAAAAATTATAGAATTATTTTCCTTTTTGTGTGATGCATCCACAAATCTATATATATGTATAATTCTGTATTTTATGAATATTTTTTTATCAGGGCATAAAAATACCCTGGAGAAACCTTACGTCTCTCCAGGGTAAAAGTTCGAACATACTCCGAACGGGATCAGTCTTTCAGATTTTTGAGGACCTGTACAAGATAGTTCCATACTCTTTCTGTGGAAGCAATGCTGAGAACCTCCTCGGATGTATGGATATCCTTCATATCCGGTCCAAGAGATACACAGTCCAGTCCTTCCATTTTTTTATAGAAAAGCCCGCATTCAAGGCCTGCGTGGATCGCTACGACTTCAGGCTTATGTCCGTACATTTCCTCAAAAACTGCAACCATTTTATCTCGTAATGGAGATTCCTTTCTGTACTCCCATGCCGGGTATGCCCCCTGTACTTCATAGTCACCACCAAGAAATTCTGTGAGATATTCAATTTTATCAGATAATGCACTGCATGCAGCGTCTACAGAGCTTCTTACACTGGAACTTGCAAAAAGCTCGTCCTTATCCAGACGGAGGATACCGATATTGCTGGAGGTTTCCACCAGGCCTTTGATGGTTCCGCTCATTTTCTGGATTCCGAATGGTACATTCTGCAGATAAAATACGATCTTTTCCTGACTTGTAGGATGAAGAACCTCTGCTGTTGCAGTACCCTTTTCTGTTATTTCAAAAGTAATGTTTTCGTCAGAACCAGTATATTCTTCACGGAGCTGCTCCTGGAGCTCTTTTGCGTAAGCTTTTACCTCAGCAACGGAATCCGTAAGAAATTCTGCGGTGCACTCTCTTGTAATGGCATTGTCTTTCTGTCCGCCTGTAAGAGAAATAAGGGCATATTCCGCTTTTTTCTTAAGTCCGTAAAGAAACTGTCCCATAAGTTTATTGGCATTCGCTCTGTTCTTGTCAATCTCGGCACCGGAATGTCCGCCCATAAGTCCACAGACTTTGACCTGTACCTTTTCTCCTTCTCCTTCTACGCGCTGGACAGGGATATGGCTGATACCGGAAAGACCGCCGGCACAGCTGATCCAGAGACTTCCCTCCGCTTCAGAATCCAGATTGATAAATCTTCTTCCCTTCAGCACGCTGCAGTCCAGACCGACTGCACCAAGAAGACCAATCTCCTCATCAACCGTGAGCAGTACTTCAAGAGGAGGGTGTGGAATATCTGTACTGTCAAGAAGGGCAAGGCCATAAGCAACTGCAATACCATCATCACCGCCAAGAGTTGTTCCGTTGGCTGTGATATAACCATCTTTTACAGAGATGTTCAAACCATCTTTTGTAAAATCATGATCTACATCCGGTCGTTTTTCACATACCATGTCCATGTGGCCCTGGATGATCACTGTGGGAGAATTCTCATATCCTGGTGTGCCTGGCTTGTAGATCACTACATTATTCAGCTCATCCTGTACATATCTGAATCCATGATCCTTCGCGAATTCCACAAGGAAATCACTGATCTGTTTTGTATTTCTGGAACCATGAGGAATCTTGCAGATTTCTTCAAAATAATGAAAAACTCTCTTTGGTTCACAATTTTCTAATACTGGCATAAATTCTGCCTCCTTCTGCTTCATAAATTCATTTGTCTTTTATAATAATCATATACTGTAAAAAAAGCAAGGACCTGTTTTTATGAAACGAAAAATAATCATATTTTTCTATATCTGCCTGTTGTTTTTTCTGCTTTTTCACCCAAAAGAAGCTCTTACCGGAGTAAAAAATGGACTTGGATTGTGGTTGAATATCATGATTCCCACTCTGCTGCCATTTCTGATCCTGACAGGAGCATTATTAAAAACTGGAAATATCCGGAAGCTTCTGAAACCATCTGCTTTCTTCTGGAAAACGTTTTTCGGGCTTTCACCTGCTGGAGCCTATGTTCTGATCCTGGGTCTGTTATGCGGATATCCTATGGGAGCCAAACTGGCACATGATCTGTACATAGACCAGCAGATTTCCCGCAGAGAAGGGGAATATCTTCTTACGTTCAGCTGCAATGCAAGTCCCGCATTTATCATTTCCTATCTTTCCGGGATACTCTTGAAAAATAAGATATCAGCAGTACAGATGATCCTCACTTTTCTGGCGGCAGATCTCTTTTGTATGCTGTTTTTTCGTTTCGTTGTATATCGTGGGCATACCGTGGACTCTGTCTGCGTAAACAAGATAAAAAAAGAGACATACCAACAGGACTCCATAGGAGTCATCCTGGATGTCTCGATCATGGACGGATTTGAAACCATCACACGTCTCGGGGGCTATATTCTCCTCTTCTCACTGATACTCGCCAGTATCAGCTTTTACTGGCCATTTCATGCACAAAGCTGTATGCTGTTCACAGCACCACTGGAACTAACTACCGGGCTGAAACAGATTGCCGGCGCACCACTGCCATGGAAAAGCAGATACCTTGCTTCTATGCTCCTGACTTCTTTTGGTGGCTTTTGCGTCATGGTTCAGACAAAAAGCGTATTGGAAAACAGTTTGTCACTGATCCCCTACGCTATTTCAAAATGTCTGAACGCCAGTGCGATATTCCTGATCCTAGTTTTCTCCGATATCGTCTAACAGATCTTCGTCTTCTTTTGTTATAGAAGAACTGTCATCATCCTGGAAGGTATTGGAGATTGCCGCTGCCTGAGCAGTCTGTGGTGCAAGCTCCTGACGATTATGATTAACAACCTCAAGGCAGCTCTGCAGAGCATCAATAAATGCTTTGTATTTACCACCGGCATCTTCAAGTGTCTGATTCAGGACAGAACCGATATTAGCCATCATATCATCTGTGTATGTGATCGCACTGAGACGAATGCTGTTTGCATCCTGTGTTGCAGAATCAAGAATCTCCTGAGCCTGCTTGTTTGCAGCATTTATGGTCTCATTTGCCTGTGCATATGCTTTCTGCATGATCTCATGCTGTGTAACAAGTTCCTGAGCTTTGGCCTGAGCATCTGCGATCAGACTGTCAGCTTTAGCCTGAGCATCCTCAAGGATCGCATCCTTATTGCTGATGATCTTCTGATAACGTTTGATCTCATCCGGAGTTTTCAGACGAAGTTCACGTAAATACTCCTCAATCTCTTCTTTGTTCACTACGATCTTGGTAGTGGAAAGAGGCTGGAATTTACAGCTGTCCACATACTCTTCAATCTCCTGAATAATCTGTTCAATTCTGCTGCTCATAATACACTCTCCTTATTTCTCTGTTTCTCTTTTTTTCAATTTCTCTTCGACTGCATCCGTAATCTCACGTGGAGCGAATTTGCTCAGATCTCCTCCGAAATTAGCAACTTCTTTCATGATCGTGGAGCTTAAGTATGCATATTCCAGACTGGTTGTAAGAAAAACGGTGTCCACATCCGGTGCCAGAACACGATTAGTCTGGGCCATCTGCAGTTCATATTCAAAATCCGTGACAGCACGAAGCCCTCGAACAATCACCTGGGCATGGTTTTCCCTGGCAAAGTTCACTGACAGGCCCTCGAATGCTTTCACCTCCACATTCGGGATATCTTTTGTCGCCTTTGTTAGTATCTTAACACGTTCTTCTACAGAAAACAACGGACTTTTTGCAGAATTATGCAAAACTCCCACTATAACCCGGTCAAATGAAATGCTTGCCCGCTTAATGATGTCAAGATGGCCATAGGTTGCCGGGTCAAAGCTTCCCGGGTATACTGCTGTTATCATATGTCTGTCTCTCTTTCATTTTTTTAGGAAAACATGCTTGTTGGTTTTATATTCCTTGGAACGTACCAGATGATATCCAAGGTCCTCTACATAAGAAAAATCCGTATGTAGATCTTCCTCCACAACGATCAGCGTGTTTTCATCTGCAAGAGTGCTGTCAGCCAGATACTCAAGGACTGGTTGTTCCAGATGCTGTTCGTATGGTGCATCCATAAAAATACAGTCAAATGGTTCTCCGCCTTCCAGTGAACGCAGTGCCTGAAGCACATCCATGTTCAGCAGTTTACCACCATCCGTGAGTTTTGTAAATGAAAGATTTTCGCGGATGCAAGTGCATGCTTTGGGATTTTTTTCCACAAATACGGCATACTCGGCTCCACGGCTCAGAGCTTCAATACCGATCGCTCCGCTTCCGGAAAACAGATCCAGAAACCGACAACCAGGTATTTCAGGCTGGAGAATGTTAAAAAGAGTTTCCTTAATACGGTCTGTTGTTGGTCGTGTCTCATTTCCGGGAATGGTTTTTAAGTTTAATCTACGTGCTTTTCCTGCTATGACTCTCATTTCAGATTTAATCTCCAATCCAGATCACCGCGGGCCAGTCCAAGGATCAGAAGTTCCGCAGTGGCAATATTTGTAGCAACCGGAATGTTGTACTGGTCGCAGCGTTTGACAATGCTCATGATATCCGGCTCTACCGGGTCCATCATGACAGGGTTATAAAACAGGATCACCATATCCAGATCCTGACGCTCTACCATCTCCATAAACTGCTTGTCTCCGCCTATACTTCCGGCAAGAAACTTGTGAACGTGAAGACTGGTTGCTTCCTCAATTCTTCTTCCTGTTGTTCCGGTTGCATATACTTCATGTTTGGCAAGGATATTCTTGTATGCAATACAGAAGTCTTCAATCAGAACTTTCTTACTGTTATGCGCAATAATTCCTAAATTCATAATTCACCTCTCCATTCTGCCCTTGGGTTACATCCCTTTTTCCCCTTTATATAGGTAAAATCATATAACTCTGTAACTGATTCTAGCATAACGCCCAAAAAAGTGCAATTTAATTCATGTAAATTCATGAAAAATTAATATTTTCCCCGGCGTTACTCCATATACTCTATTCTTCCCAGCTGTTTCCTGTAGTATAATCAATTTCAATTCCCGGCTGTATGTTATAAACAAAAACATGGAAAAATATCTTCTGGTCTTTAACGGATTCGGCTTCCATTTCCACACCCCGGGCTACCAGTTCATCTCCCTTAAAAAACGGAGTTACACGATACATGCAGGGATTTCCTGTACTGTGCACGTAATCTGCAACCTCATTTTCAAAAGGAAGCATTCCCGTCACATTGAGATATCTGGTTCCTGTGATAAGATTTTTCCTGTTTGCATTCTCTCCAGTCAGCTGATATCCGATAAGATGGCAGCGATTATACAGATACCTGCCATCTACATTTTCATATTTTACAGTATGCCATCCTGTAGGCTTCACCATTCCGATCGCTCCTCGCTCTTCATCAGGCATCAGCTCCGGTGTGATCTTGGATTCTGCATAACCACAGCGCCCCAGGGAATCTAGTTCACTATAAAATTCGTATGCAGGTCCTGCGCTTTTTTCATCAGAAAAAGAGGGTATATTTCCATTGATCTCCACATATGGACTGCCGCTGTATTCCGGAATCTGATCCAGAGAAACAGATTCTGTCTGCCCTCCTGTCTTCGTCTGAGATTGTTTCAGTAATCCTGTCACTGCATCGGAAGCGGATTCCGAAACATCTTCCCAGAGGATCTGCGCATTTTCTTCTATATATGTAAGAAATACCTGTCCGAAGATCCGGCTTTGATCTTTTACCTCTTTCAGGCTCCGCGGCGGCATCCAGCCATTACATACTGCAAGGATGACACATAGGATAATGGCTGTGAGTATTTTTCGCCTGGGCTGTTTTTTTCGTTTATATTTTCGCTTGTATGTAGGATAACGCTTCTTTTTCACGGGCTCCCCTTACTTTTTTGTCTGACAGATATTATATGTGATGCGGAGATTATTATAACCGCAATTCTAGTCAAAAAGCAACCATACATTCGCTTTTTTACTGCGGTATAATTTATGAACGGAAATATTTTTATATGTTAAATTTCCTTTAACTGCCAGTGTATTATTTTATGGTTTTCACATACTAGCAATGTAACAGTAAACCAAATAACAACCAAGGAGGAAATGAATTATGCCAAGTAACACTTCTTCTAACAAAGCAGTTGTACCGGAAGCAAAGGGCGCACTTGACCGTTTCAAATATGAGGTAGCAAACGAGCTGGGTGTTCCGCTTACAGACGGATACAACGGAAACCTGACTTCCAAACAGAACGGATCCGTAGGTGGATATATGGTCAAAAAGATGATCGAAGCACAGGAACGCCAGATGTCCAGCGGCTCCCAGGGCGGCCAGCAGTACTAAATCTGTACGCGCAGGTAGATCTATTACTATGCTGAGTTGATCTAAGCTCATGCAAAAAAGATGCTGTCTGACAGAACTGAAAAACTGCCAGACAACATCTTTTTATTTTATATAAGATCCAAAAGTCTTAAAATCCTATATTCATTTACAGCAATTCCTGTACTTTTCGATATACAACCTCTGCAAATTTCTTATGTCCTGCTGCATTCAGATGTTCCTGATCTGCGTCACAGCAATGTACATAGGATGCTGCCGGAAGGAAACTGATATGACGTTCAGCTGCGATTTTTTCATAAACAGGCTGCAGATTTCTGGAAACGATCACAGACTCTCTGGAAAACTCCTGGTCATATCCTTCCTGCCATACTTTTTCTCCCAGATAGATGGGAGACATGAGAAGGACTTTCGCTCTTGGTGCGTATTCCTGGATCTGATCCAGCAGTCTTGTGATTCCCTTTCCGATTACATCTGCGGATGCTCCAAAAACAGTTTTGCAGTCATTGGTTCCCAGCATTAGAGTGATCACATCCGCCTGGGCATGTGTTTCCAGAAGTGTGGGAAGAAGTGCAGTTCCTTTTCTTCCGTCGCGGAGCGGATCTTCGAAAACCGTTGTTCTTCCGCACAGTCCTTCCTCGATCACGCGATATTCTTCTTTATTCAGTTTTTCCTGGAGAAGGCTTGTCCAGCGTACTCCCCACGGTAGTCTCTCTCTGCTCTCTCCGTCATATCCCCATGTATTGGAATCTCCAAAGCATAATATCTGTTTCATTTTACCATATCCCTACCTGTTTAGTATGTTATTACTTAAATGAATAATAACATGCTATTTGGAATTGGTCAAATATGCAAAAGAAATAGCCTGCTATAGACATTCTCTATAACAGGCCAATATATATCTTTTAAAATACTGTTCGATGAAGATTTTGTTTACAGTCCGATAAATCCTGTAACATCTCCGTTGATCACATAATGTGCACCATTATCTTCGGGTTTAATGTAGATTTTGAGATCTTTCAGTTCAGAAGCTTTTTTGCCCATATCCTCTGTCCAGATCTTTTTGATCCTGTCAGCAACCTCTGAAGTATGTATCTCTTTGCCCCAGTACTGAACATATACTTCTGTCACTGGCTCAGCTTTCTTAGCTGCTGTTGTCTTAGCAGCCGTCTTGGTTGTTGTTTTCTTAGCTGCAGTTGTTTTTCGTGTTGTTGTCTTCTTGGCAGCGGTTTTCTTAGCTGGCTCTTCTGATTTTACAGCTGTTGTTTTCTCTTCAGCAGATTTTACTTCTGCTGTTTTTTCTTCTACTGGTTTCTCAGCGGCAGGTTTTACCTCAGCTGTCTTCTCAGCTGCTTTTGTTTCTACAGAAGCTTTTGCATCGTCTGTCTTCGGTGTCTCAGCCTTAACGGCTTTCTCTTCGGATGCGGTTACTACAGATTTTGCAGGAGTCTCGCTTATTGAAGCCGTTTTTACAGTTGTCTTGGTTGCAGCTTTCTTTGTTCTAGCCATGTTTATAGCCTCCTTACAAGGGATTTGTTAATCTTTTCTCATGCAATACAATACTACGATTTGAAAGTTTTGTAAAGAAAAGTTTCAAAAGTCTATTAGTTAAGGCTGTAATTTACAGCATGTACACGATAAGTTACACTGCTTTTACTATATGTCCAGTTATGACGCAGCAGACAATTATGATGACGTCCGTCCCCATCCAGATTACACTCTATCACTTTAAATGAATCACTGTAAACTTCTGTAACGATAGCCGAATGTCCATTATTATTGATGCGCACATAGTCTCCTACCTGAACATTATTATCATATATTCTTTGAAGGCCTGATACTCTCTGCCCTTCCCAGATATCATAAAATACTTTTCTTGCAAACCCATCACACTGGATAGCCCCGTCAAACTTATTGCAATCATACTCGCCATTACCTGGTATCGGATCAATTCCGCTCTGAGTTCCGTGATGTTTGCATGGAACATCACTGATCGTATCCTGAAATCTTTCAGGAGCTCCGCTGCTGTCCAGATTATCTGTCAGATCTGAATAACTGTTTACAACATGGTTCCAAAATTTCCCATCAGGAAATTTGATTTTTTCATCTTCAATTCTCTGCTGCAGATTTTTCTTTTTAATAACAGTAAGATTAACAATTACCGGCTTCGCTGCATTATAAAACGTTGTACTTTTTGTAGTAACTGTGATCTGCACTTCTCTCTGAATATCGTTTTCTTGCCATTCCTTCAAAGTAACCGTTCCATCAGAAGCTACCGATGCAATAGCACTGTTGCTGCTGGAATAAACCAATGTTGCATTCTGATCTGCTTTTGCCCCGAGATTGAATGCTCCATCATAGATCTTACGTTCCTGCTGCTGTACACAGCTGACAGATGGAGTTCCTTTTACCGTAGTGATCGTCAGTTTCCTGGTTGCCGGAGCATAGGAAGAAGATTTCGCTGCAGTGATCTGGATTGTAACTTTTCCAAGCTTCTTTGCCTTTTTAAAGTTCAAATTACCTTTGGAATCCACAGAAACAATACTGGTATCTAAGGACTTATAAGTAAGTTTCCCACCTTCTGAAGGAACTTTGGCACCAAGAGATTTTATTGTAGTGGAATACGCTATTTTTGCCCCATTCTTTACAGCAGTGGTAATATTCTGTCTTTTCAGCACATTAATCTTAATTGCAATATTCTGTGCCTGATAATGTTTGGTCGCCGCAACTTTTACAGTAACTGTTGCCACTCCCTCTCCATTAAGCATAATCTTGCTATTTTTTACAGATGCAATTTTTGCATTAGTGGTTGAATATGTCACTTTTGCAAATTCTTTTTTTCCTGAAACACTGATTTTGTAGGATTTACCTTTGTCTGTATAAAGTTTTGTAATACTTCCTGGTGTAACTTTTACCGGCTGTTTTGCTTTGCTGATCTTATAAGCTATTTTTTTTGTACCTGTAAAATTGCCCTTTCCTGTGATTTGTAAGGTTGCTGTTCCAGGTTCTTTATTATTAAGATATTTATATGTATAATCTTTTTCATTCTGTAATGAGATCATTCCGGCCGCATTGGCTTTCGGCATATAAATAGAAAATGCGGGAGTTTTTGCCTGTCCATCCCAGGTGTAAATCGTTGTCTTCAAATTAACTTGAACTTTACCGTCAAGACTGCATGCTTTGATGGTAAAATATTTAGAAACAGAATCTTTGTAACTTCCCTTTCCTGTGATTTTTGCAACAGCTTTTGTTCCCGTTTTTGTATTATTAGAATAAGTTACTGTATAATCTGTGCCGCTTTTTAATGTTGTATTTCCAAGTTTAACAGTTACACCTGGCTTCTGCGGACTTCCATTGTAAGTTGCAGTTTTTACAGTTACCTTTGCCGTTTTGATGCTCTTTCTAACTACTGGTTTTGAAGCAACTACCTTTAAAGTGATACATTTACTGTTCGTTGGCATGGTCGTATATTTTTTGCCTGAGCTGTCTGACATGGTAAATGGAAGTTCTATAGAGCACTTCAGGTTCGGGATTGTTTTCAGTGTTTTAAGATTATCCATATAGTACAGCATATATCTTGCATCATTGACGCTAGATGTATTAAACTTACTGAGGTTTAGAGATTCCAGGCTGCTACAGGAGTTAAACATATATCCCATCTTTACCACTTCAGAAGTATTGAAATGGCTCACGTCCACAGCTTTTAACGCATAGCAGCGTGAAAACATTCCTTCCATAGATTTTACTTTTGATGTGTTAAATTTAGAAACATCCAGAGAAGTCATTTTTTTAAGCTCGCCAAACATAGAATTCATATCTACTACCTTGGATGTATCAAAATTTTTAATATTGAGGCTTGTTAAAGACTCATTTCCATAAAACATGAAATACATATTCTGTACATTAGAAGTATTAAAACTGTTCAGATCCAGAGACTTGAGCTTGCTCATAGTACAGAACATTTTGCCCATATCTTCTACATTTGATGTATTAAAGTTTCGTACATTTAACTGTGTAAGACTTTCGCACCGTTCGAACATACCGTTCATATATACAACATTTGCTGTATTGAAATTACTGACATTCAACTGTGTAAGGCTTTCACAGCAATAAAACATCTCCTCCATAGTCGTAACATTCGCTGTATTAAATCTACTGACGTCCAACTGTTTAAGATTCCGACATTCACGGAACATTCCGCTCATCCTTGTCACTCTGGAAGTATTAAAATTCCGGACATTCAGCTGTGTAAGGCTTTCACAGCCTAAAAACATGCTATTCATATCATTAACTTTTGAAGTATCAAATTTACTGACATCCAGAGTTTTTAATTTACTGCAATTTCGGAACATTCCCTGCATATGAGATACATTTCCGGTTTTCAATGAACCAGTATCCAGCTGTGTAAGGCTTTCACAATCTGAGAACATAAAGGCCATGTCTGTCACCTTACTGAAATCACAGTTTTTAAAAGTGATCCTGGTAAGATTCCTGCATCCCTTAAACATAGCTCTTGTCTTTGTGATTCCGGAAATTTCAACTATGGCTGTTTTAATATCATCCTGCCATTTACTCCAGCCCCTTTCTGCATCCCAATAATAATCTGAGGTATCATAGTCACCGTTTCCTTTTAATGTAAGACATCCGGATGTATCAATTGACCAGGCAATATCTCCGGTGATTCCTCCATCCATCATGCTTGCGGAAGCACTTACAGCATCTTCTTCTCTATCAGAAAAGTCATCACTTTCTGCCATTTCTTCTGTTTCCGGTTCTTCCGAAAGATTTTCAGTGTCCTCCGACATTTCTATATTATCCGCTTCTTCCGGCTCTTCTTCTAATTCCTGTTCTGTGCTATCAGGTAATTCTGCTGCTTCATCGTCTGCTGAGATTCCATCTTCAAAAATATCTTCCTCAGAAAAACTTTCCTCTGGACTGTCAGTCTCCTCATTTACATTTTCCTGGACTGTTTCCGGTTCTGTCTCTGAAGCCATGGTTATCCCTGCATTGCCAAAGATCATAGACCCTGATAAAACGACACACAGAAGTTTTTTGATCATTTTTCTCCTCATCCTGTTTTCTCCCTTTTTCTTTTTATACTAAAACGAAGTTCTGATTCTTCGCTTTGCTCCATCCAATTAGATCCCCAGATTTTCCAGTTCTTCACTCATATACCCCTTGAGATGCTCCTTTAAAGCCTTATGCTGAGGCAGGATAAGATCAAAATCCAGTGCCAGGATCTCACCAGCTGCTTCACTTGCATTCTTCAGGATTCCCGCATCATTGTAGATATCACCGATCTTAAATTCCATCAGTCCGCTCTGGCGGATACCGAAAAGATCTCCTGGGCCCCGAAGCTTCAGATCTTCTCCGGCTATATAAAATCCATCATTGGATTCATTGAGGATCTTCAGACGTTTAGAAGTATTTTCTTCATTATTTCCCTGGATAAAAATGCAGTAAGACTGATGCTCTCCACGCCCTACACGGCCCCGAAGCTGATGAAGCTGGGCAAGCCCGAAACGTTCTGCATTTTCTACCATCATGACGGTAGCATTTGGCACATTCACTCCAACCTCCACAACTGTGGTAGATACCAGTACCTGGATCTCGCCGGAAGCAAACGCCTCCATGATCCTGTTTTTCTCTTTTGGCTTCATCTTTCCGTGAAGGATTTCTACTTTGATCTCCCCCGGAAGGATCTCCTGAAGCTTTCTGGCATAATCTGTAACATTCTCTGCCTCCAGGCCTTCGCTCTCTTCCACCATAGGACAGATCACATAAGCCTGCCTTCCCATCTGCACCTGCTTTTCAATAAAAGAATACGCCTTGGGACGGTAGGAAGTTCCTACTACGCAATTCTTGATCGGAAGTCTTTTTGCAGGAAGCTCGTCAATGATCGAAATATCCAGATCTCCGTATAAAATGATCGCCAGTGTCCGGGGAATGGGGGTTGCGCTCATAACAAGTACATGAGGCGGATTTCCTCTGGTCGTCAGCGCTTCTCTCTGGCGAACGCCGAATCTGTGCTGCTCATCTGTGATCACAAGCCCCAGATTCTTATATTCCACCTTTTCCTGGATCAGGGCATGAGTTCCGATGATCACATTCACTTCACCGTCTGCAATCTTCTGATAGATCTCACGCTTCTGTCTGGCTGTGGTAGATCCTGTCAGAAGCACCGGATGGCAGGAAGCGATATTCTGTTCTTCCATCAGCCTCAGAAAGCCTTCGTAATGCTGATTTGCCAGAACCTCTGTCGGTACCATCAATGCACTCTGAAATCCATTCTCTGCTGAAAGTACCATAGCTAAAAATGCGATCACGGTCTTGCCGCTACCAACATCCCCCTGTACAAGCCTGGACATCAGCTTATGACCGCTCAGATCCCGTTCGATCTCATGCCAGACATTCTTCTGGGCTCCGGTCAGGTCATAGGGAAGCCCTTCTATGATTTCCTCGGTTGTCCATACTGGTTTCATTGGAAAAGTGTTTGGAGCCTCTTCTGTTTTCTCCTTCAAGAGCTGTATTGCCAGCACAAAAAGCAGAAATTCATCGAATACCAGACGTTTCCTGGCTGTGAGAAGCTCCTGCATATTTTTCGGAAAATGAACAGTCCGGATCGCATAATTAGCATCTGCGAGCTGATAGCGTTCCCGTATCTCCTCCGGCAGATATTCCCCATGGAGAGGCCTTGTATCCAAAATCTGATGGACCAACTTCGTGATCATCTTGTTGGAAAGTCCTTTCGTCAGACCATATACAGGCTGCATACTGTGAATGATCTCCTCATAAGCTGCCGGGGTAAAAATCTCCGGATGTTCCATCTGCGGACGGCCTTTTTTTCTGATGATCTTTCCTCTGAGGATAAACACACTGCCCTTTTTGAGTGTTCCCCTCAAATAAGGCGCATTGAACCAGGCAACCGGTAATCGGCCGCTTGCATCTGCCACAGTTGTTGTCAGAACCTGGAGATTGCGTATCTGGTTAATATAAATACCTGTTGCTATAGTGGCACGGATAGAGACTGTTTTGTCCTCCTCTGCTGATGCAATCTCCACAGGCTCCTCATATATATCGTAAGTCCGCGGATAATAACGGAGAAGCTCTTCCGCAGTCGTGATCCCGATCTTCTGGAAAAGCTTCTCTGTTTTCTCACCCACGCCTTTTAATTCACGTAAAGGTGTCTTATCATTCATTTTTTGTGCTCTTTATTCTACAGAAATCAGATAGTAGTAAATTGGCTGTCCACCCTGGTTCAGCTCAACCTCGCACTCCGGATATTTCTCGGTAAGAGAATCAGAAAGCGCCTCTGCATCTTCCTCAGATACATCTTCACCATAGTAAACACTGATGATCTCAGATTCCTCGTCAACCATCTCTGCTACCATCTCCTCCGCTACCTGAAGTCGATCTCTGCCTACTGCAAGGATACCTGCATCACCGATTCCCATGATATCTCCCTCATGGATTTCCTTGTCATCAATACGTGTATCACGGACTGCATAAGTAATCTGTCCGGTCTTCACTCTGGAAATCGCATCGGTCATGGAAGCAAGGTTCTCCTCGCTGCCCTTCTCCGGAACAAAGCTGATCATTGCGGAAATTCCCTGTGGGATTGTCTTGGTTGGTACTACAATGATCTCCTTGTCCTCAGTCAGATCTCTTGCCTGGTTAGCTGCAAGGATAATATTCTTGTTATTCGGGAAAATATAAATTGTTTTTGCATTTACTTTCTCAATAGCATTGAGCATGTCTTCGGTACTCGGATTCATAGTCTGACCGCCTTCGATCAGATAATCTACGCCAAGCTCACGGAAAATCTGAGAAAGTCCCTCACCTACGGATACGGAAATAAATCCATGATCCTTTGGAGGTTCTTTGTTTTCTGCCTGTTCTTTTGCAAGTTTTTCCGCATCTTTGATCAGTTTTTCCTGATGTTCTTCTCTCATATTGTCAATCTTCATACGGGAAAGCTGACCATACGTGAGTGCGCGTTCAAAAGCCTGTCCCGGATGATTGGTGTGCACGTGTACCTTGACAATCTCATCATCAGCCACCAAAACAATGGAATCACCGATGGAATCCAGAAATTCACGGAAACGGTCGATCTCATCCTGTGGAAGCGGTTTTTCAAGAAGGATAATAAACTCTGTACAATATCCAAATTTGATATCTGCCTCTGCCTGAGGAGAAATCTTTGTGATCTTAGGAGCTGCTGCCTCAAACTGGGAATAATCCACTTCTTTTCCATGATATCCGTCGATGGCACCACGGAAAACTTCCAGAAGTCCCTGTCCGCCAGAATCCACAACACCTGCTTCTTTCAGGACTGGAAGCATCTCTGGTGTTCTGGCAAGAGTTTCCTCTGCATGCTGAAAGATCCCGTCGAAAAAAGCATCCAGATCTTCTGCAGCATCAGCAAGCTCTGCTGCTCTGTCTGCTGCAGCTCTGGCTACAGTAAGAATGGTTCCCTCTTTTGGTTTCATAACTGCTTTGTATGCAGTTTCAACGCCTCGCTCCATAGCTGCGGCAATGGCAGGTGCATCCAGATCTGTAAGTTTACGCACACCTCTGGTAAATCCACGCAGAAGCTGTGACAGGATAACACCGGAATTACCTCTGGCTCCACGGAGGGAACCGGAAGAAATTGCCTTTGCCAGGGATTCCATATCCGGATCTGTAAGAGCACCTACTTCAGAAGCAGCAGACATGATGGTAAGCGTCATATTGGTTCCCGTATCTCCATCAGGTACAGGAAACACATTCAGTTCATTGATCCACTCTTTCTTCGCTTCCAGATTCTTTGCTCCGGACAGAAACATTCTGGAAAGTATTTTAGCATCTATGGTTTTGTTATTCACCACAAGTTCCTCCTCTAAAACTAATCTATTGCACGCACGCCCTCAACCATAATGTTGATCTTTTCAATCTCCATTCCTGTAAAGGCTTCGACTTTATATTTTACATTGTTGACAAGATTGTCCGCAATAGTACTGATATTCACGCCATATGCTACGATGACATGAAAATTCAGCCGGATCTTATTATCATCCGTGATCTTAACACTGATACCATGTTTCAGGCTGTCAATACGCAAAAGCTTGACCAGGCCATCCTTCATACTGATAGCTGCCATTCCGATGATACCAAAACACTCTACCGCCACACTGCCGGCATAAGTCGCAATGACATCTGTATCAATTACGATCTGACCCAATCCGGAATCTATACGTCCATTCATATGGTTACCTCCATTGTTTCATTCAGATTAAATTATATAAAACTATTATAACCTTTTTTTTATAATTACGCAATGATAGAGTTCAACTTGTTTTATCTTATAAAAAATTAAGCTCATCCACTCTATTGAAGGGAAACCCCGAATTGCGATGGAGCATACTGGCCGATACTATGAAGCCGGTTTTTCCTTTTCGTTTATCTACTTATAATCCTTTTACAAACGCAACTGCATTTTTTATATCTTCTTCATCTGGATGCCCTTTTGCAATTCCACCAACCAGTTTAAATGGACCAAATGTGTCATAACCCTTGCACCCGAATTTTCCTATCACTTTGGAACGCTTCTTGTCCAAAATCTGCTCAATGGATTTATAATTCGCACTTCCACCATAAGTACAGATCAGAAATACCTTTTTGTCGTCCGGTAGATTCTTCTCTGCAAATCCCAATAATGACTGATGAAATTTTGAAAAATAGATTCCTGATGCAAACCCAATCATATCATAACTGCTCAGATCTGCATCGGGTTGTTTTACAGCATCAATCAAATCAACCTGACACTCTTCTGCTATGCTCTTTACTAATTTTTCTGTATTTCCATGATGTACCGATGCATATATGATTGCTTTTTTCATTTGTTTTCCTTTCTGCCTGCGCCATCAATCAGGTCATAACTCATGTCCAAAAAGTCCAGTATCTTTGCTTTACTGACCGAACCATCCAGTAAAATCGTGATCCAGTGCTGCTTGTTCATATGGTATCCAGGTAAAAATCCATGCGTCTGAATAATCATATTCGTCATGTCCGGATCACACTTTACATCCATGATATCAACCGGATCTTTTCCTTCTAATCCCAGTTTTGATTTTTCAATAGTCATGATCACTGCATACCATTTTCCGTTTTTATGTCGGAGTACTGCACTGTCTGGCGATTTACTCCATAAATATTCTGGGACTGTTCCGTACTGTTTCTGCACATATTTAAAGATTTCTTCCGTCTTCACAATCTATTCAACTCCTGACGTTTCTGATATCCTACCTATAATCATACCACATTTTCGGATTCCGAACTACCTGCCAAATCCTTTTGCATTTTCCCGTTTTTCCTATCCTCATATGCCAGTTCAGCAAGAATATGTTCTATTCAGCTTCAGGAAAGAGACCAGGCCAAAGAAAAAACGATAAATTAATTCGCACTGGGTAATTTTCTATGTTTCAAATTGATCTAGACCATACACACAACGCTTAATTCCACCATGATCCGCCCTGTTCCCGGAGGTATGGAATACTTTCCTTAAAACTCTTTGCAGAATTTTTGATAAATTTCCTTTTTTTGCTTGCAAAAGAGCAATTCATCTGTTAAAATGGTGACTGTTGATAAAAGGAGGTGCTATTCATGGCTAAATGTGCAATCTGCGATAAAGGAGCTCATTTCGGAAACAATGTGAGTCATTCCCATAGAAGATCCAACAAAATGTGGAAATCTAACGTTAAATCCGTCAGAGTAAAAACAACTGCCGGCGGAGCAAAGAAAATGTATGTATGTACTTCTTGTTTAAGATCCGGAAAAGTTGAAAGAGCGTAAGTAATATCGTATGCCCCCGTAGAATGCGGGGGCTGTTTTTTTATCTTTAAGACAGATAAATTACAAGCGGGAAGTATGCCAGGTGCACACTTCCCGCTTATCTGCAAAACATATGATATCCGCATAGCAGACATATGACTGCCATTGCGATCACAATAAAATTCTCTGTAATAAGGATACCAAGAACCATGCCCACACCAATAAAAAACAGCATAAAACCAGTTAGCTTTCCCACTCCTGTCTGCTCATTTCCTGTTTTTTATTACAGTATATGCATGAAATCTAAATGGAATACTACTCTTCTTTCCCGTCTGTATCCTCAGCATTGCCTGCACCTGGCGCAAAACGGTTCACAAAATCCGGCACCATATCCAGAACCTTGGTAAGGCCATCCTGATTTTTTACGTTTACAAGTTTGGTGCTTCCATTCTGGATCACAAGTACTGCGCAGGGAGACATCTTTCCGGCAAGACCTCCGCCGCCGTTATTTTTCTTGTCCCCTTCAAAAGCTCCGGCTCCCACGCCGAAGGATACATCGACCAGAGGAAGGATAATGGTATCACCTACATGAATGGCATCGCCAACCACTGTTTTGGCCGATACAAAGCCATCCATTCCTTTAAATAATGAATTCACGGTATCTTTGAAATTATTCTCTTTCTCCATGTTTTACCTCCTTATGTCTCCATCGGTGGATGACGTATTTTATATTTTTATTGAAATAAAGCTCTGTTGCTGTTTTGAGAACTACAATTCCATAAATCCTTCCCTTTAACAGGATCTCTCCCTCAAGAACATTTTCATCATCAAAAAGGGGCGCTGCTTCGATCTTGTTTTTATGAAAAGGAATCGTCATTCCTAATACAGCCAATACCATACCTGTAACTGCCGGATCTTCATTGCCAAATGTGATTTTTCCGGTGATCCTTGTCGGAAGCACATGATAAATCAGTTTTTTTGCATTTTTCCACAGAAAGGAAAGAGCCTCTCTGGTTCGGGGATGGTCTAAAAATTCTTTCCACCAGTTTATCTTATCATAGAAATTCCGGATTGTTAATGCAAGACTTTGCATTTTTTTCAGAATCCTTTTGGGGATTCCAAGAAAATTCTGTACGATTCGGATCAGATTTCCAACTGCAGTTTTTATTCTTCCCACTATATTCAAAATTAAATCTGCAATCTTTGTCCGAAGCTTCTTTTCATCTTCCGATTCTTCCGATATTTCTTCGGAAATCGATATCGGCTCCATTATTACATTTTCCAAAATTTCATTTATATCTTCAACAGTATCTTCCTGAGGCTCAGACATTTGCAGCTCTGCGGTATCGTTCTGATTTTCGTTTTTTGATGTCTTTTCATGGCTTCTGGAAGCCTCTGCCTGTTTTTTGGCATTTTGATTTCCGGAGTTGGAAAGAGATCTAGGTTTCTTTTTTTTACGAAACAGATTTTTAAATTTTTCCAAAGGAATCCCTAAAAAACATATTTTTGTTTTCAGAACGCCCTGCTCCCAGAATACCTGTGCAGATATTATATGAAGCAGCCAGCTTACTTCACCGGTAGCATGTATTTCACGAAGACTATCCGTACGGTCTTTTTTTAAATTCCCTCTGTATCTGATTGGACAAAATAAAAGAAGCAGCAGGATCAGAAAGATCAGCCCGATCAGAATCCCCAGAAGGATCAATATCCATTTTATTATCAGCCATAATATATGCAACATTGGTTCACCTGTTTTTCAGATATTCTTTTATTTTAAAATTTCCAGTTTCGGTATAAACCTGTTCGATCATATCCTGTACCATCTGTATAGCACCGGATTTCCCTCTGGCCATTCCAACGATCAAAGGACAGGTGGCTCTGGCGCTTCGCTGTACAAGCATGCCTGCGGGAAGAATTTCCAAAATATTTCCGGGATTATCAGACAAAGTAACAACGTAGATATCCGGCACGAATTTGCCAGCAGTGATCCTGGCTCTTATTCTAGTAGGATTTTTTACATCATTTCCTATGTAATAGTTTTTCATCCATTTCAGCAATCTGCCATCACCTCCGTTTATAATGCCAAACAGGGCTGCGTAAGTACACAGCCCTGTCCTGTTGTTAAAAATACTTCTGCTGTTTCGCCCAGACGCCCTCACTTCGCATTTCCAGATACTCCTGATAGGCCTGTTCCACGATATGCTTCTCGTTGGAAAAACGGAGAAGATGATAGATCTCATGAAACTTATAGTATCCGGAATCTACAAAATATTCCTCTCGCTGGGGTTTGCTATGATAATTATCAGCTATCATGAGATACCAGTGTACCTCTTTCATTACCACATCCTCCGGAACGGTGAAATTATACTGGCTCTTGCCGATATATTTCACGATAGAGGCCCGAACACCTGCTTCTTCCATTACTTCACGTAAAGCAGTCTGCTCAAAAGTCTCTCCTTTTTCTACAGTTCCTTTGGGAAGCACCCATCCTTCATAACGGTTCCTGTAGGATTTATACAATGCCAGGATCTTACCCCGATGAATTACCACACCGCCACAGCTTGTTGCTTCTATCATATTGCAATCCTCCTGTAATGCGTGTGTCTTTTGCACTGGCTATAGTATACCTCTTTTTCACCTTATAGGCAAGGGGCAAGAAGCAGATACTGTTCTCAATTTAATCGAAATAATATGCATCAAAAACATCGGCCGCAATGGGAACTGCCGCTTCACTTCCGGTTCCGCCGTTTTCCACGATCACTGCAATGGCGATATCCGGATCATCTACATTAGAATAACCCACAAACCAGGAATGACTAGAGCCATTTTCATCAAACTCCGCAGAACCGGTTTTTCCGGCAACAGTATATCCTCGTCCGTTCAATGCAGAAGCCGTACCGTTTTCAACTACATTTTTCATTAGTTTTCCAAGGATATTGGCTTCATTTCTTGTCATCAGACGTTTGTATTCTGTTTTTTCTGTTTCCCTGACCGTATCACCGGAATTATTCACGATCTTATCGATCATAGTTGGCTTCATCAGTACACCATCATTGGCGATGGCACTTGTGAGCAATGCCATATGCATCGGAGAAACAAGAGTGTTACCCTGGCCGATCGAGGTCTGCATCACAAGTGCGTTCGGAGAATCATTATCCAGGGTAAAGCGACTGGTTTTATAGGAATTCAGCGGAAGCGCCCTATTAAAGAGCAGATCCTCTGCAGTACTTTTCAGAGTATCTCCTCCCAGACCAAGGCCCATATCTGCAAATGCACAATTACAGGAATGTGCAAATGCGGAATAAAAATCCTCCTGTCCATGTACTGCACCATTGTAACACTGGATCGTGTGGTCATCCACTGTGATACTTCCCTGACACAGATAGGAATATCCCTCCAGTGATCCCTTTTGTCTGAAATAATCCAGTGCCGTGACGATCTTAAATGTTGATCCCGGAGGATAAGCTCCATTGGTTGCACGGTTTAAAAGGCTACTGTTACTTTCATCATTAACAAGGGTATCCCAGTTCTGTGCGATCGTGTTCGGATCAAAATCCGGTTTGCTCACCATAGCCAGGATACGTCCGGTGGATGGTTCCAGTACAACTACCGCTCCTCTCCGGTCTCCCAGAGAATTGTATGCCGTTGTCTGAAGATCTGCATTCAGACTGGAGATCACGGTATCACCCTGATTCTTTTTTCCCAGGAATTCATTTTTCATCTGTTCCAGAAAAAATGAATGTGAGGTGAGAAGCTGGAAATTTGCTTCCGATTCCAAACCACTCTTACCATTGGTATCATATCCTACTGCATGTGCAAAAATATTGGAAAACGGATACGTTCTCTCTTCTGTTCCATCTTCATACACATTGGTCTGTGCCAGAACCTCACCATCCGAAGACTGGATACTTCCACGTACTACCCGGTCCGAAAATGTATCCTGACGGGTGTTGTACGGGCTGTTGATAAAATCTTCGCTTTTTATGGCGTCAAAATAGGCCAGATATCCGATCAGACTGACAAAGATCAATATAAAGAAGGCCGATACAAAAGTTAAAGGCCGGTTCTTTTTTCTACGGAGTCTGGCGATTTCTCTTTCTCTCAGGCGTTGCTCTCTTTCCTCTTCTTTCAATCGTTTCTTTTCGCTGCGTTTCAATTTGTTCGTCCTCATCTTCCCTCAGAATATACAGTCCCTGAATGATCGCAAGCATCAGGATGGTACACATGACAGAACTGCCTCCGTAACTCACCAGCGGAAGTGTAACTCCTGTCATTGGAATAAACTTGGTTGCACCGCCGATGGTCAGAAATACCTGAAAAGCATATTCTGTTCCGAGCCCCAGTGCGATCAGTTTATAAAACGGATTCCTGATCTTTAGTGCAATAGTAACGATCATCAGAAAAAAGCTTGTGCATACAAGAATCAGGCAGATGGCAAAAATGCCACCCAGTTCCTCGCAAATAGCACTGAAGATAAAATCATTTTTTACGACCGGGATCTTCTCTGGAGAGCCCTGACAAAGTCCCATTCCAAACCAGCCTCCGGTTCCGATCGCAAACAGAGACTGCACGATCTGATAACCTTCATTTTGATAGACAGCCATCGGATCCTTCCAGGCACTGACTCGCTGACGGACATGTCCAAAAAGATGATATGCGATCACCGAACCAACGCATCCTCCGCCAAGTCCCAAAAATAAATAGCTCGGATTTCTGGTTGCCACATAGATCAGTACAAGGTAGGTGACAAAAAAGATTACTGCACTACCCAGATCCCTGGAAAGAACCAGGATCCCTACATGGATCACTGCAACGATCGTAGCCAGTACTACTTTGCGAAAATCCACCTTGGTACACAGAAGTGATGCCATAAAAAATACGAAGGTTATCTTGATCACCTCAGAAGGCTGGATTCCCATAAGAGAAAGCTTTGCACCGTAGCTTGTGCTTGCCAGAACAAGAACTGCCGCCAGAAGTACAATACCAATTCCGGCATAAGCCCATGTAAGATCCTTTAAAAATTTCATTTTTCGTATCATTACCGGTATCACCAGTGATACTGCACTACCTGCGGCCACGATCAGAAGCTGCTTAGTTGCAGACGGAAGTGAAAGCCGGCAGAGCATGATAAATCCTACGCTCAGGAGCATACACATATTATTTAAAAGAAGCAGCGATGCATTCTGATAAATAATTCGATAAAGGATCTGGATCGCTGCAAAAAAGATCATCATTTCGATATAGAACAGGATGACCCTGAAATCCATGCTTTTTAAATAGATCACAAGAAATGCTGTAAAATCAATAAAAAAGATCATGGTCAGCTGCTGATGGAGCAGTTCTCTCTTTTCTTCCTCATCCTGCCGCCACACCATATAAAAACAATGAAAGGTATAGACGATCATCAATGTGAGGATCACATACTTAGATAATTCTGTAATTACATTAATCATACACTTTTACTCGGCTCCTCTTTTAAAATGGCCTTTTGTATACCTGCGTCCGGAAGGTTTTCCGTTTTCCTGATAAACCGTCCGGAATTCTTTCAGGATCGCTTTTGCTTTCTCTGGCTCTTCGATCGTAAATGCCAGTCGCAAAGAGTGAAGGTTCAGTTTTTTTACCTGATCTTTTTCACCCGGAAGTCCGTAAGGAATGCTATTATAAATGATATTATAACAGTATTTTGCTTTTTCGGAGATGTTTTTTCCCCATGGATCACAACTGCATTTTACCGGAAATTCACTGTTATAGCGGTCTTTCAGATAAGCCGTCTCATATTTTCCTGTACATCCGAAAAGATTCTTCCTTACACACTGCGCGGAAAGCATCAGTGGGATATAACCATATAAAAGCAGCTCCGAAGAAGTATTATCTCTGTGTTTCAGTTCACCCTCATTCAACTCAAGGGGGACTGTATTTCGAAGAACTCCCTCTTCCCGCCAGAAATCAACACTCTGATCATTCCAGGTATACATGGATGCATCCAGGATACATTTTTCGCCATATCCCATTTTTTTCAGTACGGCGTAAGATTCCAGGTTTCTTACCAGAAAACCCTTCATACCCTGCTCCAACCATTTTTGAGCTGATCGAAGCCACTTTTCGGGGATTTCTCCGCGATGGATATGTGGAGTAGAAAGATATAATTCACTGCTTGCAGCAAGTTCCGGTGAAAAATATTTTTCCATAGTATCAAAAGGAAAATAAAAACCTGTAATCCCCGGTTCGTTCAAAAGTACTTCCGCAGTATCCAAACGTTCACAGGATACATACACAGGCAGGCTGTCTGTTACCCTTCTGTGACAGGCAGCCTGATCCTTAGATTTCGTCGGCTGCTTCGTAACCTGTGCTCTCTTCTGACATCCGATCAGTGCTTCCCGCAGCTGACTCAGAGCAGCTCTTCGTACTTCATTGAGAACTTTAACCGGAACAAAAATCCTTCCATTTATTTCAATGTTCAGATCCTCCCACTGAAAATCTGTATTTCCCAGTTTCTCCATCTGCTGACGGATCCTCTGTTCTTCCATTGGCTGATTTTTAGCAAACTGTACCTCACCGCCCATAGCAGTTACTGTCTGGCCCTTGCAGGTTATTTCCAGTATAACAGGACTTTCAGGAGAAAGTATTAAATTCCCATGAATTTTTTCTTTTATTTTTCTGATCTCCGGCTGGATATTACCGGATTTTTTTTCATTGGCAAAAGCCATCATTTCCGGCCCGCGATACATATCATAGTATCCTTTGCAGGATCCTCCCCGACTGAAAAGCTCAAGAAGATACTTCCGGTCTTTTTCCTGAACGTGATATTCTTTTCCACTTAAATACATATCCAGATATTTTCGATATACTGCCGTGACGCCCGCTGTGTACGCCGGCTGTTTCATACGCCCTTCGATCTTCAGAGACATAACACCCGCCTCCAGGATATCCGGAAGAATATCCAGAGTGCAGATATCTTTCAGGCTTAATGCACAAAAATCCTTGTCTCCTTTATATTTTCTGTGATCCATGGTTACACTGTAAGGAAGCCTGCATGGCTGTGCACAGCGGCCACGGTTTCCGCTTCTTCCACCGAAAATACTGCTCATCAGACACTGGCCGGAATAGCTGTAACAGAGAGCTCCATGGATAAAAGTCTCTATTTCCAGAGGACTTGCCTTATGCATGGCAGATATCTCTTCCAGGGAAAGCTCTCTGGCCGGAACCACACGAGTTGCTCCCTTTTCCTCCAAAAATCGCATTCCCTCCGGTCCGGTTACTGTCATCTGTGTGCTTGCATGAATATCCAGATCCGGGAAATTCCGGCGTATAAAAGAAAATACTCCCAGATCCTGTACGATCACCGCATCCAGACCTGCCTCATAATATGGAAGCAGATATTCAAACAGCTGATCATCCAGTTCACGGTTCTTCAAAAGTGTATTCACAGTAAGATATAATTTACGGTTATGGATATGTGCGGTCTCAATGGCAGTGATCAGCTCTTCCTGGGTGAAGTTCTGCGCATAAGCTCTTGCTCCAAAAGCCGGTCCTCCTACATATACCGCATCAGCCCCGGCACCAATAGCTGCCTCAAAGCTTTCATAAGAACCTGCCGGCGAGAGCAGTTCTGTTATCATATTTTTCAAAGTATTACCTCATCTCCCATCTGTTAATCAATCCGATGACCATAAAACAAAAGAGGATTACCGAAGCAATCCCCCATCCTTATTTAAGCAGTTCATCAAGTTCTTTCTCCAGTTCCTTCACCTTACCGTCCAGAAGATTCTTCTGTTCCTGAGCTTCCTGTTCTGCCTTCTTCGCCTCTTCAATCTGCATTTTCAAAGAAATCAGTTCATGTTTCAGATCATACATCTCCTGGTCTTTCTGCTGCAGATCCTGTTCAAAAATCTCCGCCTGCTTCTTTGCCTTAAAATAATCATCTGTAATATTCAGACTGAGCAGTGTATGTTTGGTCTCCATGGCCTGTCTGGAGTATCCCGGCATCTGACTCAGCTCACTGATCTTATTATTCATATAGGCTGCAACCTTCTGAAAATATTCCTCGGACTCATACCCGCCCAGAGTAATGATCTTTCCATCGATAACAACCTGTGCTGTATTCTTTACCGCCATTCGTAAAGCCTCCTGAATTTATCTGTTACTGGTAATTTCCTCAATAACATTCCTCTGCATTGCCGGTCTTACAACCCACAATTTCTTTTATTATAACTGATTCCCGCAAAAATGTATAGAAGTTTTTCTATTATTTTGTCGATTACAATATTTTCCTTAAAGATGCAAATGTTTTTCTCAATTATGAGTGTTGGCTTTCATGTGTTCGATCACCCTTTTCCAGGAATCAATACCGCAGGTTCCACTTACCTTTACGCCTGTGTTTTTCTGGAAAACTTTCAGAGATGCTTCTGTATCGTCTCCGAAATGGCCATCCACAGTAACACCAAGTACAGACTGCAGCACAGAAACTGCAACGCCGGAATTCCCTTTCCGGATGATCGGAAGCTGGGTCTCAAATTTTCCTGTCAGAACTACTGCCTTTTCTGAAGTCTGTACAGGATACACTGCTTTTCCGTTCCAATCATAGATGGTGTAGCCCTGTTTCCACTCTTTCTTTGCATTCTCAAGGCTCTTGTATGCTCCAATCTGGCTCTTGCTGTCAGCCCAGGACTTTCTTGTGCGATAATACTTATCTACCGTTGGCGTGGTGGTCTCAGCCCCGATCAGTTGCTTGAACCGGTTCCAGTCACCTTTTGCACGGATCGCTGACGGGCAGTTCTTTGCACATACATCATAATGCTGCACAACTCTGTCTGCCGAGATTCCCAGCTGTTTCATAAGCTGTTTGCACACCTGGACTGTATTCTGGAAAGCTTTCTCATAGTTATAGCCCGCCTGGACGCACATCTCGATTCCTACTGAATTTCTATTGTTGACAGTACCGAACAGCCGACCGCCGTAGTTGACGCCCACGTGCCATGCTCCACGGTTGTACGGAAGCGCCTGATACGCCTCTGTGTCATCCACATATACATGTGCAGAATAGCCTTTAAAGTTTCCATCATGTTGAGCCTTAGCATGTGCTTTCGCATTTGCACCCTTGGCATAGTTATCTGTGTTGTGAATTACGATATATGCCGGTTTATGACCTGCATAGCTGTTGTTGTTACTGATAAGACTTGTGTTGATATTCATGGTTGTACTCTCCTTTTCTGTTTTTGATGTCTTATTTGATGCCTTAATAGATAATATGCCATTCAAAATGCTGATGATCTTCTGACCATAATTCCTGCCGGATACCTGAGCTTTTCCCATAATCTTTAACATATGTTTCCTCCAATAAAAAAAGACGATTACTCGCCTCCTAAAAATACTTGAATTATTTTTTTCGAAATGGTATATTGATAATACAAAGGAACAACCGCCCACAAGGGGTTGAACTCAGTGAATAGCGAAATAGAAATTCCACCCTACACTCAGCCAAAGTTTTGGGGTGGTTTTTCTATGTAGAAAATTACTTACAAAACGTCAAAACGAACGTAAGCAATGCCAGAATGAACATACCAAAAGCCATGAGGTCTTTGAAATCAAAATGATTCTTGTCCATCAGCACCACCTCCATTCTATGTAGAATAGAGGTCAGCCACCCTGCAACACGATTGCTCCGTGTTCTATATTATCATATCGTCCTTTGATGTTCAACGAATTTCACAAAGGGATCACTCGCCCTCTGAATCTTTGTATTTCGTCCTGTCCCAGATACCTTTTACTTTTTCCCAACCGCCGGTCGCAACCAAATACACTACAAACGCCGCAATAATCGATGCGAAAATATAATACCAGGTGACAGCTGTCTTATAATACGTGCACAGGACTGCCAGTGCCACCGGACACAGGATCAGTGATGTGACCAGTGCTACAATACTTGTCGGGAGCTTATTAAGTCCCGGGAGCTCTTTGATCACCTGCACAATAATCGATACCAGGAACGCCAGCACCCCGATCAGCGCCAGACCATATGTTACATACTGCATCATTACATTTACATTCATGTTCATTCTCCTTTTCTTTCCAGATCTTCTATTCTATGACATGAGCAAATGATTGTTTCCATGTAGTGTTTCCCTTCTCCGACTGTTGCACCGGCGCAATTACAGTTTAAAGCACATGTTTTGAAATTTCTTATAAGCATCAAAGTATAACTCGTGCTTATCTCCGTTATATGTCAGCTCATAATACATTCCATCCGGCACAGTCGTGCTCAGAAGTGCTTTACTGTTCTGTAATGTCTTACAACTCCATACCACGTACACATACTGTACTGTGATCTGTTTTCCATCGATCTTATCCATGTGTGAATTGGTATATTCAGCTACTTTTACTTTGCAAAGTCTTAAAAATTCTTCATTTCCCATTCCTTACCTCCTACACATGGTCAATTCTCGGAATTCCATACTCAACCGCACGCTCATGTTCGATCTTGCATCCTCTTGCTTTCTGCCAGTCTTTTGCAAAATAGGCGATATCGGCATCAGATAAAAACTCCAGGGACTTTCCAATGAACCACAGAGGTTTTGCTCCTACCGGTGCTGACTGGAAGAAAGAATCAATAACCTCTACAGGTTCTCTCAACAACTCTTCTGCCGCTTTGATTGCCACCTTTCGCTCTGCAAGAATCTCCTCGTCTGCTTTGCCACTCATTGGCTGACTGATAAATAATTTCTTCATTTCTTGTCCTCTCTTTCTTAAAAAAGTGTATAAAAATACCACCTGTCATTTTCTGACTGGTGGATAATTATTGTTTATTTTAAGTCTTGCATTCTTGTGTATATTATCGTAAAATACACATAAGATATCTTAATAAGAACCATTCGCAGTACCCATGATCTTTTAGATCGTACAGCTGAATGGTTCTTATTTTTTATTTCTTTGATAAACACCAATTATTTTTCTATCCTTGTACAATACGATCTCTTCCAAAAAAGGAGAGATGTGTTGATCTGAACAGATTATTGACCTGCTCCATTATTTCGCCCTCTTTCAGCGGGCAATCCGTTATATCAAAAATAAAGTTTCCTGCCTGGCGCTTTTTCTTTTTTACCGCATTATACAGAACGTTTTTTCACCTGTGCTAATAGTCTTCAATTCAGATTCTCTGGTAACTCAGTTACCGAGTAATTCACTTTTTTATGACCTTTACTTTGTCGATAAATCAGGACGAGGATATCCAAGATGGGTATATGCCAGCACGGAAGCCATTCTTCCACGTGGAGTTCTGTTAAGGAAACCTGTCTGCAAAAGATAGGGTTCATACACGTCTTCCAGTGTTCCGGAGTCTTCTCCGATCGATGCGGCAAGTGTTTCAAGCCCCACGGGGCCGCCCTGAAAATTCAGGATCAAGGTCTGGAGAATGCGGCGGTCTGTTTTATCAAGGCCATACTGATCTACTTCCAGAAGATCCAATGCGAAGCAGGCAACATCGTAGGTGATCACACCATTATACTTCACCTGGGCGAAATCACGTACTCTCTTCAGAAGACGGTTGGCCAGACGGGGGGTTCCTCTGGAACGCTTGGCGATCTCGGCAGCTCCATTGGGTTCGATTTCCACGCCAAGCACCTGAGCGGAACGTAGAATGATCGTCGTCAGTTCTTTTTTATCATAAAACTCCAGTCTCTGTGTTACGCCAAAACGATCACGAAGCGGCGCGGAAAGAAGACCTGCCCTCGTTGTTGCACCTACCAATGTAAACTTCGGAAGATCCAGACGAATGGAACGGGCGGATGCTCCCTTGCCGATCATGATATCGATAGCAAAATCTTCCATTGCCGGGTAAAGAACCTCTTCTACCTGTCGATTCAGTCTGTGTATCTCATCTACAAACAGCACATCTCCTTCCTGAAGGTTGTTCAGGATCGCAGCCATTTCGCCTGGCTTTTCAATCGCAGGACCTGATGTTACCTTCATATGTGTTCCCATCTCATTGGCAATGATCGCGGAAAGTGTAGTCTTTCCCAGCCCCGGAGGTCCATAAAACAGCACATGATCCAGTGAATCATGACGCTGCTTTGCTGCTTCGATATAAATTTTCAGGGTATCTTTTGTTTTCTGTTGACCAATATACTCATCCAGACTCTGAGGCCTTAAATTTCCCTCCAGGGAAAAATCCTCTTCTGTAACATCTGTTGTAATGATCCTGTTCTCCATTTGCTATGCTCCGTTCTATTTCATTTCAGTGCGAGCATGTTTGCTCTTACTCACGGCGGTGACATGCTCCCACCACTTAAATCTTACGATTTTGAAGTGGGGGCTTCCTGCTC